>Ga0315289_10005123_pt1 | contig 19424 bp, 17 predicted proteins | sample YL17G11_40_MG_FD_203452 | JGI IMG/M metagenome (GOLD analysis project Ga0315289, IMG submission 203452) | Sediment microbial communities from Yellowstone Lake, YNP, Wyoming, USA - YL17G11_40 | ecosystem: Environmental > Aquatic > Freshwater > Lake > Sediment | place: USA: Wyoming | collected...
TACAAGAACTGGAGACAGTAATTCCAAAGGAGTCCCCAGAATATAATAAGATGAGAAAGGTAATTCTGGACGAGACCAGTGATTACGCCAGAGCCGTAGTAAAAAGTATTTTTGGTGATATAGAGGTTTTTGAGTAACATGTTTGAGGATTTTATTGCAGAAGTAAAAAACCAGGAAAAAGGTATACTACTTGCAGGAGGAGAAAAATCTGAAGGAATAGAAAATGTCCTTATAGAAATAACTAGACTTGAGATTAGGAAGAAAGATATTCTAAATTCAATAACTAATTTCAAAAAAGCTATTTTAACTATACAGAAATTAATAGTAAAAGTCTCTTCTTGGGTAGTAAATAAAATAAAAGAATCAAATGAAGATAAAAGACTCTTATTTGAGTCTCTTAAGATAGCTATAAAAAATAATCCAGAATATGATCATCCATTTTTTAAGACGGGATTGATTTCTGCTATCAATGACCCAAGAACAATTAGACTTACTCCATTAGAAAATGGGGATGTATTTGTCAAAGTAGACCTGAATTTAACGGCAGGAAGTATACAAGATTATGCTTCCGCCGTGAAAAAGATCAGAAATGAAATAAAAAAGGCATCTAAAGTAAAGAAACTAAGTCCCCAATATCAACGAGATAAATTTTGGGAGGAAAAATTCTACAGGCCTGCAAGAGAGAGAGGAAATGTATCAAGAAGAAAGTTCAATCGAGATGCAGATGTTACTGTTGAACAAGTACAGAAATATTGGAATACATTAACAAAAAGGCAGGCTGCATGGGGGAAATCAGCCCCATATTGGGAATTACTTGATAAGGGAATTGCTGCCATGCCAGGAGCAGGAAACCCCTATCCGGTTCCAAAAGCTACTAACTTTGTAGAAGTAGCCATAACAAATATAAAAATGAAGTGTAAAGAAGACTCCGCAGAGCAAACGGGGTATCTTAAAGAGGATCTAAGGAACACTGAAGAAACAGTTACTAAATTAGGACTGGAAGTAGCCGCAATAGAGGAATTAATACAAAAACTAAAAAGCAATCTTACCCCAGAAGCATTGTTATTGAGAAGGATAGAGGCCTATGGAAGAGAGTATTCAAGAGATAAATTAACGAAACTTCTTCAAGCACTTCATATCAGAAATCTTGGAGGAATTAGTGTTACAGCAGAGGGAAGAGTAGAAATTACTGCTCCTGGAGAACCAAGATTCCGTATAAGTATAGTGGGATTGATAAATAAATTCAACCTTGAGTGGTAAGAATATCAAGCATAATTAGTTAGTTTGAGGTATAATTTGTATGATACTTAAGGAAGGTGTGCTATTTTTATAGAGAGAATGGAAGATTTAGCCATATATTATTGGCTAGTAAATAGTTTTTCTACGGTTCCTGGAATCAAGATTGTAGATGGATTTCCAGAAGAACCACTTATTCCTCCTACTATTTCAGTGGATTGGGATGAGACCGAGGTAAGAAACTTTCAATTGGGCGATAGGGCTGGAAGCAGACTTAGAACCTGGTACATAGATGTATTTGCAAAGAACAAATCTACAAGAGATGAATTTGCATATAAAATACATAATGAATTGAAAGATGGTATTATTGTTTATGACATTGTTAGTGGTGTTCCTACCGCAACTAAAATAGGACACCTGAACATTTTACAGAGACGAATCAAAGTTGTTAGAATAGACCCAGAACTTGTTAGCACTATGTATTATAGAGCCTCCATTTCTATTCTAGCAGAGAATGATATACTTCACTGAACAATATACAGTTATTATGTAAACACTGTAATTGTTCAAAGAATGATTCAGTTATTCAATACAGGCCCAACATACTAACCTGTACTGAAATAGGAGATTAAAAACGGATGGCAAAAAGATTAGCAGTTCCATCAAAGGAGACCCAACTACACATAGTTGGACCCAGAGATGTTTTCAAAGCATCAAGAGTACAGAGACTAAGCCTCGGTACTGATATTCCCGTTACTGTGGTAGACGAACTTGGTAACAGACTCCACGTAGGGGATACAAAAGACACTCCGAACGTGACTCTTTCATTCTCCGCTTTTGACACAAGCATAAAGATATTTGCAGCCATGACCGGAACAAACCCAGCAAGTTATCCAAGCTCTGGTGTGGACATTGCAGAATTAGGTCAAATAGATGCTATCTTATTTACTAAAGATGCAACTTCTGAGGACTATGTAAAATCAGGTCATGCAGGACAATTGCAAATTAGAGATTTCACATTCAGTTACACTGTGGACGGCGAGTCAACAGAAGATTACACAGCCATTGGTTCAAAGAGAAGATGGTTTAAGAATGATGTAGTTGCAGAAAAACCAGCCGGTTCAGGAACTTCATGGACTCTATCCTACACCCCAATTCAATTAAAGAATAGCAATTGGGTTTTATCTGTAATTGCAGACGGAGCATATCTTTTAGAGGTTGACGCTGCTCCAGAGGCGGGTGAATATAGTGTTTCAGGAACTGCCATAACTTTAGGAGCCTCAGCTACCTTAGTATTGGCAGTATATCATGCAATTCCTGGAACTCTTGGTTGGACAGACATTGATGATGATACTATTCCAGCAGCTATTAGAGGAAAGGATGTAAACGTACAAATCATAGCAAACGATATTCCAAGAATACAATCAGTTACTTTGAATGGTAACTTGAATACACAACCCGTAAAGGAACTTGGTAATAGAGAAATTGCTGGATACCAACGTCAAATCCCAACCATTGATGGTACTCTGACCGTACTTGATACTGACACTGATCTTATCTCTCTTCTAACTGAGGGAGTTATCGGAAGTGGAAGTGAATGGCAACCTGGCGAGGGATGTGTTACAGAAGATCTTTCATTGACCATTGAACTAATGGATCCATGTGAAACAGTTGCTCCATATACTGTACTAAAGACAATATATTTGCCTTCGATCTCTATAGTCGGAGATTCTTATACTCAAAACGTAAATAACAACGCTCAAGTTGTATTCAACTTCAAGAGTTTGGACGCACAGTGTATTATCTACAGTGGTGCAATATTGTGATAGTGTTAAAAGCAAAAGAATGTAATTAGAGACAATCGGAAAATTTATTTTTCGGTACTTACAGGAGAGGGGCCCTTTTTCTCCTCTCCTGTATTTACAAAAAGGCGACAAATAATGATAAAGAAAAGAAATTGTAATTATTGTAACAAAGAATTTATTGTACCACCCACCAGTAATTAAGTTAATAAACGGTCTCTATGACCGTTAGCCACAAAGGATGAACGACACAAGGGGCTACGAATAAGAGGAAGCTCTTTTCTTAGTCCCTTTTTATTTGAAAAGATTCATAAGGAAATGAGGAGATTAGATTTGATGAACTTAGAAAAGAAATTGGAGGATAATTATGTCGCCGGTTGTTGAACACAATGATGTGGACATTTCTCGATTATTTGCCTGGAGTAAAGAGGTAATTATTACAGGAAGAAAAGAAAAAGAAATAAAGGTCTACCTACGGCTATTGGGGGATGCCGATATGAATAGGACCAAAATAATGGCCCTAAGAAAAAGTGCCGAATTGAGAAGGGCTCTAAAAGATCCCGATTCTAATGAAAGACTTGCTTTTATTCCCTATAAAGAAGAGTTGACCAAAGAGACCATGACGGAATCCATATTACTCTTTTCTATTAGAGAATTTACTCAGCAAGCAATAAGAGAAGCAATACCCGCAACTCCGAAAGAACCCAGTTCAGATGCCTCTACAGAAAAGTTAGAACAATTTCAGAAAGAGGTTGATGAGTATCCAAAGAAAAGAGAAAATGCTCTTCGTGAATTTGTAGAAAAACTTACCAATAAGAAAAGAGAAGAACTTCTACAAAAAACCGAGGAAGAACTATATACAATTTATCAGGGAATTCTCATTAAAGAACTTTGTGAACAAGAATTATTAAAGAAGTTCAGAGAATACTGCTTGTTTTTTGGTACATATTTTGATAAGAAAATAACAATTAAGTTCTTTGATTCAATTGAATCTGTAGAAAACCTTCCAACAGAAGTAAAAGAAAAACTAATAAGTGAATTTACCCTGTTAGAGATAGAATCCGAAGAACTAAAAAAATAGCTGGGAGCAATGCCATGTCAGCTATTTGGAACGTGTCAAAGGCATTGCAAATCCCGTTAGACAAAAAGCTGACACGACTAAATGAAGTACCATATACAATAAGCTATGTAATTAGGAAAAGACAGCAAATAGATAGTTTTAATGAACTTCCGAAAGAAAAAAGACCACCAGAATCTATTGTATGGGATGGTACTTCTGATGATCTTGATGACTGGTTTAATAAGGTATTTAATAGAAAAAATAATCAGGACGATAGAGATATTATTTTTGATGCCGAAGAGGTAGAGTAATGCCAACTGCATTAGAACAATTTATTCAAAAAGCTAGAGAAGCCAGTATGTCTGTAGCGGATCTTACTGGTTTAGTACAGACCTCTGAGATCGTATTCAAACAATTTGATGCCGAGATCGCAAAGGGATCTGGTATTCTGGCCGGCATGACCAGAAGACAGACCGAGCTGGGGGAAAAATTAGCTGCAATGGCAGAAAAGCCACAAGAAACTGCTGGTTATACTCAGAATATGGTGGCAAGACAAAAGGAAAATCTGGATGCTCGCATAAAAGAAGCAGAAGCCTCTCTAAAGATTCTCAAAACACAGAGAAAAGAAGCACTGGACGTAACTCCAAATACGCAAGTTATTGGTGCTGCAAAAGCATATGAAACTCTCAAACTTAAACTTGTAGAAAATCAACAACAACAGGCAAATGTTGATAGAACAACCACTGAGGGGGAGGCTCGTTTTGCTGCTTTCCAGCAAACAATAGATGGTCTAGCAAAGGCATTAGAATTAGCAAAAGCAAAACTTGTAGATTATGAAGCGGCATTGCAGGCCGTACATAATACACAGGCAGAATTAAATGCTGAAACTCTTAGAGGTAGAACCCTTCCCCAAAACCAGGCTCCTCCAGAGACAGGAGGAAGAACTCCCGGCCAAATACAAGCAGCAAAAGACCTAGCAACTCTTCAGGAAGAATACAAAACTAACGCTCTATATATTAACGCCAGAAGAATGGCCGAACAAAATGCTACATATAAATTCGGTCCAGAAACTCTTAAAGCAGTTACCGCAACTCCTATTACTGGTGTTTCCCAACTTCGTTTTGCTGAGAAAGATCTTCACGGGGTAAATCAGGAATTAAAGTTATTTATTGATAGAGCTGGAAACGTACTCCCAAACACCTCACGACAATTCAATACATTTGCATCCTCTATCGTAAGAGATGTAGTAGAATTGACTAAGTGGACAATTGCTATTGGTATTATCTATGGTCCACTAAGAAAATTCCAGGAAATGGTTACAAAGATGATAGCTAACGAAGCATTGTTAGCCTCTTCTATGATTGTTCTGGCAGAGTCTACTACAAAAGCGTCAGATGTTTTCAAGATAGCGGCTGATGCAGCTAATATGATGGGTGTTGATGTTGGCGGAACTATTGATGTCTTTACTCAGGCATATAGAGCTACAGGAGGTTTGGGGGACCAATACACAAGAATTGCTACGGCATCTTCTCTAATGACCTCGGGTATTATGTTAGCTAAGTTATCTGGTATGAGTTATAACGAAGCCATTGATAATTTAACCGGCTCTCTACAGCAAGTTGGTTTGGGTCTAGATCAGGGTACTAAATTACTAGATAAGTGGGTGGCCACAAGCAAGGTGGCCAATGTAGATATTGGTACATTAGCCATTGGTTTTGCTACAGTTAGTGAAGCTGCTGATTCTGCTGGTATAGATGTTGACAAATTAAATGGTCTATTAGCAATTATCTCACAAAGCTTGGCTATGACCGGAAGTGAGGCGGCCAATACCGCTAGAGGTCTTATCTCGGGTTTCCAATCAGATAAGGCGGTAAAGGCAATGCAGCAATTAGGAATTGCTGCCCAAGATACCGAAGGAAATATGCGTCCTGTTCTGGACTTAATGGGGGAGATATACTCTATGAAGAATCTGGGGTTAATCTCAGATACAGTATTCTCAAAATTAACTCAACAAATTGGTGGTGGTTGGAGACGTGGAACACAGGTCGCCGCAATTATTAATGATACTGCGAAGATATACTCAGTAGCTGAAGCATCTGCTAATGCCAATGGAGATGCTCAAGAAGCTCTGGCAAAGAAATTAGACACTGTTCAAACAGCCGCCACCAGATTAAATAACTCATTCCAGTCTCTAGCCGCAACATTAGGAGATAGCGGCGGAGTATTAGATCTATTCAAGGGAATATTGGAATTTACTAATGCTATTGTAAAGGGTGTTGATGCTCTGTCTGGTTCAATAGGAAAAGTAGCTCCTGTATTAATGACTATGTTAGCAGCAGGAGCTCTATTTAGGGTCAGACCAGATATTATGACCAGTCTTTTGGGTGGAGTTGCTGGCTTCGGAAATATCTTTGCTCCTGCAAGTAAAACCGGAAGAGTATCATATGCCGGAGGAGAGGGTCCAGCTCCTGTTGGAGGAGGAGATAGACTTGCACTGGCCCTTATGGGAAGACAACTTGGAAGTAGTCTATTAATTGGAGGCCTAATGTCCGCTTATCCAGCAATTTCTAATCTTACTACTGGAAAGCCAAAAGAGGCCGCTGCTGATATTGGAGGAGGAATAGTAGGAGCAATTGTAGGGAATCTTGCAGGTCCTGGTGGAGCATATATTGGTGCAGTTATTGGCCAGGCCATTGCTGAAGCATTTGTAAAAGGTATGGAACCCTCTTTAGAGATTATGAAATATGCTCCTGGTACTGGAGTTACTTATCCAAAGACGGGGGGACCTACTGGAAAAACCATAGAAGAGGACTTGGTTGCTATATTAGTTAGTGGTCAAACCGGATATGCTACAGCAAAAAGTCCTGGATTGGCAGTTCTGGGTGCTAACCTACAAAATTTCTTTGCTGAAATATTAGCTAATGCAATGAAAAATAAGGCTCCAGAAGGTTATGTAGCTTATGCCCCCTCAGCCCAGGAAATATTATATCAAAATGCTACTCCAGAAGCCCAAGCTGAATTCAACAGACAAGTGGCAGCGGATAGAGCAGCAGGGCAACTTCCAACTGAGGGAGTACCATCTTATTTCCAAGATGAACAGGCTAGAATAGCTAAACAAAATGCCTTTGCAACAGCACAGAGAAAGAACAGAGAGCAAGAATTAATTAACCAATTAAATCAAGGACGAATTAATCCTACTGAATATACTACCAGAATGGGTCAGATCAAGAACTTTGAGACCGTTGCTGCTGGTTGGGAAGCGGCTCTTGGAAAACCATTTAGACAGTTAGATAAAGATATTAAATCTACTACTGATGAATATCTGAAATTTATTGATATTATGACATATGGTAGTGAAGAACAAGTTGCCGCAATTAACACAGTAGTCTCAGAAATTGGAGATCTGATAACTCAAATCCATACCTTGCAACAGTTGAATCCAAATGTTATGCAGGATTATACTGCGAACGGAATCACTACTCAAATAACCGCAGCAGCAAAAATAAAACTTCTTACAGATCAATTAAATCAACTTCTTAGTTATGGTGGAAATTTAATGGCCGGCGTATCTACGGCAGTTCAAATTCAGAAAAAACCAATACCAGGTATATTTAATCAAGGACAAGCAATGACTGGAGATATTGCTGGAGCAGCAACAAGAGCACGAGAAATGGAGGCACAATTTCTAAGGGAAACCGCAGGTTATACAGATGCGGAAATAAAAATATACAGAGAAAGTCTGGATAATCTTGCATTGGCTATAGATGAGGGCGGCAACTTAGTATGGAAGAACTTAGCAGATTTCGGAGAGAAAGTTGGAGGAGACTGGTTCCAGAAGGCAATAGATGAGTTTATTGCCAGTGGAAAGATAACTGTAGTTGTAAATGTTGCAACTCAGACAATGGGTTGGGGTGGTAGAGTTGATTATACAAAAGCCGAAAGCGAAAGAATTCAGTCCCAGATTATGGCTATGGAAGATTTCATGGTTCAGATGGGTATGTCTCCAACTGATATAAATAGAAACTATGTCCAACTTGTTCAATTTGAGGATGGTCAGTGGGGAGTACAGAGAGGAGATAGAAAAGCATGGGAAGCTCTTCTAGGTCAGATACTAGAAACCGAACAGAAACAATTAGATGGTATGTATAACCTACCTGAAGGAGCAACTTTCTGGGTTCCTCTAACTGCTGCTTACTATAGAAGAGGAGGGGCCGGAGGGGGCGCGGGCGGAGGAACAATTGATAATACTCCTTTAGTTGATGCTGGCGCTAATCTTGACGATGCTGCTGCTGCTTTAAAGACTGCCGCAGATTATTATAGAGGATTATTAGAGAAAAATGAACATTATGATAGACCAACCGTAACAAACTATTATTATGGTCAAGATTATACTCAAAGACATCCAGGAGAAACCTCTTTTCCTGTTGGCTACAATAAAGTAAAAGGAGAAATAAAAGATTTTACAAAAGGAGAGAGGGATGTTCTTAATCCTAGAACTGGACAATGGGGAGAAGAATTTGACCTCAAATCTTTATGGAATGATCTTAAGCAATTCTTTGATAGTTTTAAGAATCTACAGCTTCCTGATCTTTGGGGAAAAACTCCTGTAGCACCCACTGGATTAAATACTAATCTAAATACTGCCCCTATATCCAGAATTAATATTAAAATTGATACTAAGTCTCAACTTCTTGTAGACGGAAGAACTCTTGCTACAGTTATCAAGCCATATATAATGGATGATATACTAAGAGCACAAAGAGGTTATGGAACTTATACGGCCGTGCATGTGGTGTAATTATGACTGATTGGACTTTGGCAGGAATATTACAAATATGAAGAAATTTGGTAAAGAACATGGATTTAAGGGAAAACACATCTGGGCAGTTTTAGTTGGAAAAACATCTCACCATAAAGGTTGGAAATTATATGAGGAGGAAGTATGACAGATTGGACTATTAATGATCTTAGAATATTTGTTACTGATAGCTCTAGTGAAACGGGACAGATTATAGCACGTTTACAGCCCCTAGAGGGCGGTACTATAAATCAGAGATTTGGCTATGAAACTCAAATTCGTAAATTAGGTTGTTATGTAGTAGGTGGAGATGAGAAAGGAGCTATTGAAAATTTAGTGCAATCAGGTGCTGTTGTTATGACCTCCCCCGAAGGAATTATTGGTAATTTTCTAGTGCAGAGGGTATCATCAGTACGCAAAGATACTATATCTCAAACTTTAAGACCAGATTTGGCTTGTGATGCTCCTGTATATATTGTTGAATTGGGTTTATTATGGGATTCTTAGTAAACATGAGAAAAAATGAGTAGAACTCTTTATGCCTCAGTAACAGATACCAATAATATTCTTACCGTGAGTCTACAACAAAGTCACGGCTCTCAAACTGCTGCAATTACAGTAGAAGCAGAAAGTACAGACCTTACTATTGGTGATACTATTGATGTTGATATTGGTTATACCGATGAACACCAGACTATATTTACAGGTTTTGTAAAGCAGATGGAAATTTCTGAACCAGACCAGAAAGTAACCATTACTGCTGTAGATACTCTAATTAGGGCGATGGATTACTTTATAGTTTCATCTACACCAGATTCTCAGTATACCCGCTCTAGTATAAAAGCAGAGGACCTGGTTGGTGAATTAATGGCAATGGCAGGATTAACAGACTACTCTTATGATCCAACTATGTTTACTTTTGGTATACAAACTCCCGTACAAGTAAATATAACCTCGGCTTATGATTACTGTAGGTTCATTGCAGATATTTTGGCTTGGCATATATATGCCGATCCCTCTACCGGAACTGTATATTTTGTAGATAGAAAACCCTATGTAATGGGCGGAGATTCATCCTATAAAACCATAACTAAAGCAATAAGTATGACCTTTGCTCATGGAAGAGATGATGCAGATCTTAGGAATAGAATCGTAGTGTATGGTTCTACTGGAATTGCGGCAGAGGCCAGTGCACCCTCTGAATTTCTTCCTGATGGGTTCTATAAATCAGTTCTGGTATCTGCTCCTGGAGTAATTGATACACAAGAGATGGCACAAATGGCCGCTGATTATAACTTGGCACTATTAAATAGATTAACAGAATCTTGCTCTATAGTAGTATTAGGTGATCCTGCATTACAAGCAAGAAAAGTAATTACTTTGAATGTTGGTGATGCCAGTATAGATGGTGATTGGTATTTATTTTCTTGCACCCATTATATTTCTAAAGCTGGATACACATGTGAGTTGGAAATACGAAAATAGGTATTATAATGGAAGTTGAAGTTCGCTTTAACGGCGACGATATTACTACATCAGTAGTATCCTACAATATGCAAAAAAAGATTTGTACTGGTGTTGGCTCTCTTGAAATAGAGGTAGTCACTGGAGGTTCTTATGATCCCTGGGACATTATTGAAATCTGGGAATACGGCATTAAGAAAGGAAAATTCTTTGTATCAAAGATTTTGGATACATTGGAAACTGGTGTTACAACTCTATCTTGTTTGGACAATGTAAAAAGAATACAAGATTACTACATAACTGAATCCTATCTTATAGATTATCCATCTACCTGTAAATATTGGATAGAAAAATTCTTAACTGAGGCGGGGGTAGAATATGAATTTACTGTTTCTGGTTCTGGATCACTATTATCTAATAATACTTCTTTAGGGCTTTCCCAAGCGTATGATAATATTATGACCCTTCTTCAGATGAGTGGCTGGTATATGTACTTTGATGATGATGGGATTGCAATTATTGGAAAATTGAGTACAGAAATTGGAGACATTACAGAATCCTACTCCAAATCAGATATTATAGACATTAAAGTGGATCAGAATGATAATATGTTGAGAAATAGAGTAGTAGTATGGGGGAACCAAGATCCTATTACTCAACAATGGGTATTTGCAGATGTTCGTCATCCTACTCCTTGGGACTATGATTCCAATGATTTAAGAACTCTATTAATTTCTAATAGTAATATACCAGATGTTGCTAATGCCTATTCTTTAGCAACTATAGGAATAAGTGAGTTTGCAAAGATAACTGTTGAGAAACATCTTACTATTGCAGGTACTTGTTTGGCAGACTTAGGAGACATTGTTTATGTAGATTCTGATATTTACAGCGGCACTGGTTTAGTAACCTCTATAGGCTCATCAATGTCAAAAGAAGGATTAACCACACTTATGATATTGGATGAAAGATGCCCCAGATTATTTGGTTTCTTTAATTTTGGAGATTATGTTTATATCGGTACACTCGAAGACGGGGTCTGGAGAAAACATCTAAAGTTACTTACAAGTTGGACAAATTATTCTACAGGTCTATTAAATAAACGTATATCTGATTTACATATTAACAATGGAGTAGCTTCTTTAGTTACAGTTAGTGGGGATCTATATCAATCTAAATTGATTGATAATTACTGGACAAAAACAAATATTGGTGATTTGGAATCTTATGTAGAAGATAATCCAGCAGAGTCTGAAAACTATGAAATCATAACCTTCCCAGGAATAAAAGGAAGAGCTACTATATTAGATAAATCAACTAATAATATAAGATATGCAGTGGATAATTGGTCCGGAAGTAATTGGACTAATCAGAAAGAATTGTATTCTGAAGATTTTATGCCAGTTAGTGGCGAAAGTTTTCGTAGTTGGATACTAGATAAAAATCCTAGCAATAATACCTTTAATAACTATCCTATTAATATTAGTGGGGATTATAACATCAGAGCGATTGATCTTGAAAATGATGGTGTAAATGATTATGTTTCTGTTATTGGTAGTGGCGTAAGTGGGTGGTATGGTAGGACAACCATAGGCAAAGCACAAGTTCCTACGTGGTTTCAGGTGAACCCACTAATATACTGGAAATATGAAGGATGGGGTGATCCACCAACAAGTAGCAATTGGAGTATGCAAATTAATATAAGATCTCTAGGACCTGCGGGATTTTATATTCTATATACAGGAGAAGATTTCTTAACGGCGTCAGAAATAGTTGCATTAAAAGGATCATCAACAACATTAAGAAAAAGTTATACATTTTATGACGGTGGAAATATAACATTAGTTATGGGGGGAGGAAATGTAGATAGATTCATTGTTTTCGAACCAGAAAACACCGATGAAGAATCACAAACATATTTAATTACTGCTTACATGTTACAAGACTTCGACAGAAGTTGGTATCCCCATGAAATTGCCATGCTAGAAGTTCATTCAAGAAATAGTGCTGCGCCCGGTTCTATGGCATTAAAGATTTGGAACTATAATGCACCCTTAGATGATAATTATACTGAAATAACATACCCAACAGGAGATTATACAACTGTTGACGTAATTGAGGATGGATTTTATTATGTTCTACAAAGAAATATTGGTGACTTTGCAATAGTAGATTTCGCTACTCATCCAATAAGATTAGATATTTCCACTTATGCACCGTTAATAGATGTTAGAAATGTAGAAGCTACTTTCAAATCTTTCTACATTAACAAAAGTGAAGCAATTGTTTTAGGAATGGACGTAACTCTTGAAGGAATGCAAAGAGATGTAAATGACTTTAGGTACTGTTCTTTTCTCACCAGCGGTGACTATACTGGAAAAGATATAGTCTATACAAACGAAGATGATATTTATAGAATTAATATAGATACAATGGCCAATCCGACAATTTATTCTACAATTTCCGGACAACAAGTAGATAAAATAGAGACCACAAACTACTGTCCTTCTGGACAATATATATTTGTATCAACCAGTGGAGGAACGCCGTTGTTTTATCAAAAGAATCCAGAACTCCCCTCATTTGCAAGCTACAGTACAAATCTCCCAGATTCAAGAATCACGATTATCAGAATAGATGACCGCATCTAGGAAAAATTATGACCGATATTGGTATCACTATTATAGAATTAATAAATAATGCTATCAGAAATACATCTGCCAGACCACTTATCTTAGGAGGAACTTCAGGTTCTGGTGGTGGAGGTGGTGGACCTACTGGAGGATTTGTAGGATATCTTCCTCAAATAAGAGTAGCCTATGATTATTCTGAATTAGCAGCAAGTGGACTGCCCGTTTCTGGCTGGAGTCTATTAGACAATCTTAATCATATCCGTTACGGGCTAGAAAACATAACTTTCCTGGATCTTATTGATACTCCAAGTAGTTATGCAGATCAAGCAGGAAAAGCAGTTATAGTTTCTGATGAAGAAGATGGATTGGAGTTTGGAAGTGCTGGACATAATATTGTTTATAGTAGCACTCCAATGCCATTTAGATCCAATTTAAGACTTATTGGAAGTGTAACTGTAATAGATAGTGAACTATCTGATTCAACTATAGTAGATATATCAGTAAGTGGGGGAGGCGGAGGAGGAGGAGCCAGCAATTTCATAGATCTTCTTGATGTTCCTGGTACTTATGCAGGAGCCGCTGGAAAGGTTGTAGCAGTAAGAACAGAAGAAAATGGATTGGAGTTTACTACTGCAAGCGGCGGTGGAGATAGTTATTGGGATAGAGTTGGAACAGTATTAAGTCCTATTAATGTAGGAGATTCAATATCTCTTGTCGCAACCATTAATTCAGCTACGGGCATTATTTATAAAGATACTACGCCATTCATCCATGATTTTACCTTACCCGGAACTGATGGGAAAAATATCTTTATTGGCCTAAACGCCGGTAATTTTACAATGACTGGCAGTACAGGCTCGCAAGGAAGTTATAATACTATAGTAGGATATAATGCACTCCATTCCAACACTAAAGGTTACTGGAATACTGCAATGGGAGTATCCGCACTTTATTCAAATACCGAAGGGCAGTATAATGTAGCTATAGGAATGGAAGCCCTTTATCTTAATACTACTGGCTATTATAATATTGCAATAGGAGTAAATGCTCTTTATTCTAATACCGAAGGATATGATAACATCGCATTAGGAACAAATGCTCTTTATTCTAATACCGAAGGATATGATAACATCGCATTAGGAACATATGCTCTTCGTTATAATACTACAGGAAGTGACAATAATGCAATAGGAACATATGCTCTTCGTTATAATACTACTGGCTATGACAATAATGCAATAGGAACATATGCTCTTCGTTATAATACTACTGGCTATGATAATATTGCTATAGGAGTAAATGCTCTTCGTTATAATACTACTGGCTATGATAATATTGCTATGGGATATGGGGCCCTTTGTTATATTACTACTGGCTATAACAACATCGCATTAGGAACAAGTGCTCTTTATACATTAAAACCTACCAGTAAAGCGATTACTGCATTTGCAAACAGTTCTGTAGAGCCAGGCGTAAAAACAAAGGTTACATCATCATCTCATGGGAGAACCGATGGACAAACAGTACAAATTACTGGCACTATTAACTATAACGGTTCTTGGGTTATTTCAAATAAGACTACAAATACTTTTGATATTACTATAGTTTTTGTTGCCGCCGAAGCGGGATGGTGGAATTTACCCAATGAAGGATTATATAATACCGCTATTGGAGAAAGAGCCGGATATTCTCTTGTAACTGGAAGTAGCAATGTTTTTCTTGGCTACAATGCTGGTTATTATGAACTAGGTTCAAATAAACTTTATATTGCAAATTCTAATACTACTACTCCACTAATATATGGTGACTTCTCTACTGGAATTGTAACTATATATAAAAGTTTAATAGGAAATGAAGCGGGGGACGTAGATGGTGACTTCCGTTGGGAAACAGATACTTATGATGGCATTTTCTTGGACGCAAGTAATGATAGTATTGTTTTGATGAGTAGTGTGGCGGGGAAAGTTGGTTTCTTTGGAGCTAATGCAGTAACACAACAAATAGCACTTACTTCGCAGTTGACAACCATTTCAGGAGCTGCTCCAGGACTTTATGATTATGATATTCAAGATCTTATAACAACAAGTGGTTATGGATTTGTTACAGCGGATGAAGGACAAACCACACTTAAAGTCATTCAAAATTTACAAACTCGCGTTTCTGAACTAGAAACTAAACTCAAGACATACGGGTTATTAGCATAAAAGGAGATAAAAGATGACAGAAGTAATTAAAGTTAAAGAATTAACAGAAGAGGAAAAGGATTCAGAATTTTCAAGAGAATATACTGAATTAAGAGAAAAGTATAAAAGAGAAATAATTGTTATTCCTCAATGGAAAATATCTCAAGATACTGGAGATTGGCGTTTAGTGTTAGCCTATACTCTTAGAAGAGTTTAATCAAATATTGCAAATTGACCTATAATAAATAACTATCTTACTACTAAATATGGGTTATAAAAACAAATAGGAGTATAATTAAATATGGAATTACAAATAATGGTTGCAATTATAATAGGGAGTCTCGCTCTCTTGGGCACAATAATAACCGGACTTTTTCAACTAAAAAAGTGGAATTCGGAAAGTAAATCCCTCAATGCCCAAACAAGTGAAGTCAGAGCCAGGACCGAGGATATTAAATCCGGCAGTATAGAGAGAGTTAGTTCTGCCTGGGAAAGACTTAATATTCAGGCCACAAAAAGACTGGAAGAACTTGAAACACATATTGATGAGCTGGAGAGATCAGTAAGCGAACTTAAAGAAGTAAAAGACTCTTTGAAATTAGAATTAGCAGCGTTGAGAAAGGAAAATGAAAGATTGACCGAAGAGAACATTACACTTAGAGAAAGGGTTTCTGTTCTTGAGGGTATACTAGCAAAAAGGAGAAAAAAGGAATGAGAGCATTAGGTCTTGACTTATCCCACTGGGACTGGAGCTTTGACCCAGATAAATCTGTCGGGGTTATTGATTTTGTTATTCAAAAAGTGAGTGAGGGACTTTACCAGGATCCCAGACTAGAAATAATTTGGTCTGGCGTCAAGAAAGTTCCGATAAGAGGTGCATATCATTATCTGAGATCTGCTTATTCTTGGAAAGACCAGGTGGACTTCTTCTTGAATATAGTCAATAAGAAAGACTACCATATTCTTGCTTTAGATTATGAAAATATTGGTAACATACTTGATGCCAATTTTGCAGATATGGCACATAAATGGATGGACTATATAAAGAGTATGACAACTAAATTGGTCATTCTTTATACTAACCCTTCTATCTATGATATAAGACTATATCCTTACGGAAACTGGATGATTGATTATCCTCTATGGATAGCACAATACTGGACGAGTAATATAGGACCAGACAGAAATCCAGGAATGCCAAAGAATAGAAAAGACTGGGCTATTTATCAATGGGCAAGTGAGATCAACTATGCAGGACATGGACGTGAATATGGTTGTGGCCTGGATTTGAATAAATCAACCTCTGTTGATCTAAATGTATTCAATGGTACAGCAATAGAAATGCAGAAGTGGGTTAATACAGGAACTACTCCACCCCCACCCCCACCTCCTCCGCCAGTAGTAAAAACTGGATATGTTAATGCCGCAATCGGTCTGAACGTAAGAAATCAACCCAGTACATTGGGAAAAAAATTATATGCCATTCCATATAAGACTAGCATTGTAATATATGCCGAAAAGGATGGTTGGTACAAAATCAGTTCTTCAGAAGAATGGGTACTCGGTATTTATATTACGCTAAAGTAAAGGAAAAAGGAAAATAAGATGGACAATTCATTTACCCCAGATCTAGTTGGAGCTGCTGTAAGTACCATAACACAACTTGCATTTTCATATGTTCCAGGTTTGAATGTTAAATATGCTGGATTAAAAAAGAATATTCAAAATCTTGTTACAGCCGGAATAGTTCTAGCCACTACGGTAGTAATTTATCTAGCGGTTTTATACAAAATTTTCACGATCTTGGAAGGTCCTCTATCAGTTGGAGATGTTATTCGTGTGTTCTTTATGACATTAGTAGCAAAAGTAACGGTTGGAGCGGTTGCTCCAGAAACGGAGGAAGTAAAAATGGCAGGTCTACAACGTGGAGAACAGGAAAAGACCAAGCTAATACAAAAGATGAGAATGAGAGGAATGAAAATATAATGACAACTATACCATATAAGTTCGGTTGGATAGCCGACAAACCGGATGATCGTGACTATCTTTACGCCGCACCTCCGCCAATATTGAAAATTCTACCCCCTAAAGTAGACCTACGAGACAAATTTCCTCCTGTTTATGATCAAGGTGGACTGGGCAGTTGTACTGCAAATGCTATTGCTGCCGCACTTGAATTTGCTCGCAAAAGACAGAATCTTCCTGGCTTTACCCCATCAAGATTATTTATTTACTATAATGAACGTGCGATGATAAATACAGTGACCGTAGATAGCGGTGCATCTCTGCGTGATGGAATTAAAAGTGTTGCCAAACTGGGAGCACCTCCAGAACCAGATTGGCCCTACATTATAGAATACTTTGCAGTAAAACCGCCCAATCCCATATATAAAAAGGCCCTGAAATACCAGTCGCTTGTGTATCAAAGAGTTATCCAGAACATATACCAATTGAAAGGTTGTATTGCAGAGGGATTTCCATTTGTATTCGGGTTCATTGTATATGATAATTTTCCAATGACACTTGGAGTAGACACTATTCCAATGCCTGGAATTGCAAAGAATATGAATATGGGACATGCAGTTATAGCAATAGGTTATAATGATGCAGAGGGAACATTCAATATACGTAACTCATGGGGAGAGATCTGGGGAGATAAGGGTTATGGTAAGATACCTTATGATTATCTTCTAGGGAAAGATCTGGCTTCTGACTTTTGGACCATACGACTTGTTGAAAATGGAAGCCGATAACGATTCAAAATAGAATCTCACGACCAAATTGGAAAATCTAAATTCACGGAGGTAAAGTTATGCGAGATATACCATTAAGAGGTGGTGATGAGTATGGTGCACTCACTGAATGGAAAAACTACATAAATTTTAGACCAGGAATTAGAAAGGAAATAAAGCAAGAATTCAATAGAAGAGAGAGAAGATTCGTGAAAAGACAGTTAAAAGAGAAGATAGCCGAGTATATAGAAGAGGCCAAACAAGATGCCTAAACAAGTAGTAAATTCAGTAAAAGGATCCAGAAGATGGCAACGTAAGGGAATGAAAGGAATAATGGCCTGCATAGTTGGTTCAAAATGGAAAGGCATGGGAAAGACCAACTACAGGAGACTAAATAAGCGAATGCTAAGTAGAGAAAGAGAGAGCGATCTCTCTTTTTCTATCTGCCGATAAGGATCCAAGAATCTACTTTTGCTTTCTCCAGGGTACACACCCAGCCCGCTATAAAAAAATCCTCCCCTCTTTAGTGGGAGGGGAGGGGGGTTAACGTTATGGGTTACTGAGGGTTGTCAGGCTGAGGAATAGCGAGGGGTGCGGGTTGTTTCTTTGAAAGGGGGTTGAAGTTGAATACCCTCTTTACGCCGCCTCCGCCTCCACGTTTAGCGACCGCCTTCGAACCGGCAACCTGTTTAGCGGGCTGATTCTTGCGGAAGTCACCGATAAACTTCACGTGCTCAGCGACCTCGCGGAGGGTTACCCCTGTGGTAGTGAAGGCATAGACTTTATCGCCCCCGTTATCAACCTTTGGATTGACTCCCTTGCCATACTTCACATTGAAAACAGCCTTCGCGGACAGGTTGTTGTCGAGGATGAAGTCAGCCGCCTCGTAACATTTGCTACCGTCAGTTTCGAGCAAGTTGGCGATTTCCTCGCTGAGTTTCACGCCGCTTTCCTTGTCGAGGCCTCCCACTGATACCCCATACCATAAGCCGTAGTCACGTGTAGACTTTGCTGATTTTGTAGCCATTGTATTTATCCTCTTCTTGTCTAGTGAATTGATTTATCCCTTTCCTCTACGTTTCCTAAGCGTGAGGGATTAGTGAGGTTGTCTCGCTATCATGGTAGCATGGTATTCTACCGCTCGTTATTACAATCCTCGCTATCTTCCCATGCCATATAATACATTATATGAGGGACTCACCCTCTACTCGTGGTCGAATGTCATGCAATGTCATACTTTCGTTAACATAACTCGTTACATTTTGCCTATAATGACACTTGTATTTCCATTTGGGAACACGAATGAGGAGTCTATTGTACTGTATTAGTACAACACTTTAACGCCTCTTTGTGTCGTATTCCTACAGTGTAGTAGTATAGTATTGTAGGTATCGGAATACCCTCATAGAATCATGTCTATATACACTGTTTAATAATCTGATAGAGTCTATCAGATTATTACATTTTATTTTTTCCTCTTTATTTTCCTCGCTATCCTACCCTCTCTATCTACCCA
>Ga0315289_10005124_pt1 | contig 19423 bp, 17 predicted proteins | sample YL17G11_40_MG_FD_203452 | JGI IMG/M metagenome (GOLD analysis project Ga0315289, IMG submission 203452) | Sediment microbial communities from Yellowstone Lake, YNP, Wyoming, USA - YL17G11_40 | ecosystem: Environmental > Aquatic > Freshwater > Lake > Sediment | place: USA: Wyoming | collected...
CCCTGGCCTGCTGGGGGAACAACGACTACGGGGAGGCGACGCCCCCCGCCGGCACCTTCACGCAGGTCAGCGCGGGCAATACTCACACCTGCGGGCTGGGGACGGACGGCACCCTGGCCTGCTGGGGATACAACTACTACGGGCAGGTGGCGCCCCTCCCCGGCGGCACCTTCAGCCAGGTCAGCGCGGGCGGCTATCACACCTGCGGGGTGAAGACGGACGGCACCCTGGCCTGCTGGGGAGACAACTCCGAGGGGCAGGCGACGGCCCCCGCCGGCACCTTCAGCCAGGTCAGCGCGGGCTGGTATCACACCTGCGGGGTGACGGCGGAGGGCACCCTGGCCTGCTGGGGATACAACTACTACGGGCAGGTGGCGCCCCTCCCCGGCGGCACCTTCAGCCAGGTCAGCGCGGGCGGTGAGCACACCTGCGGGGTGAGGACGGACGGCACCCTAGCCTGCTGGGGGAACAACCAGTTCGGGCAGGCGACGCCCCCCGCCGGCACGATCGTCATCGTGAAGGCCACAGACCCGGCGGGCGGCACGGGCTTCGGCTTCAGCGACAACATCGCCGCGCCCAACAGCTTCAGCCTCGGCGACGGAGGGACGAAGACCTTCAGCAACGTCTTCACCGATAGCTACACGGTCATTGAGGACGACCCACAGGTGACCCCGGGCGGCTTCGCCCTCACCGGCCTGACCTGCACTGACCCCGACGGCGGCTCCAGCGTCGACTTGGGCGCCAGGAAGGCCACAATAGACCTCGACGCGGGGGAGACGGTGACCTGCACCTTCACCAACACGGCCCCTGCCCCTGTCGGCGGCATAGCGGAACTGCCGCACGTCTCTGATTCGTCGCGCGCCAGCTATGCTGTGGTGGCCGCAGTGCTGGCCGCTCTCACCGCAGGCGCCTGGTACGCGCGGAGGCGCTTCAGCCGGGGCTGATCCTCCGCCGAAGGCGGATTCGCCTCAGGCGAAGGCCGCGCGGATATGCTAACATTGCCCGCGCAGGGGCGGCGAAGCATGGAGATAACCCCGCGCGTCCACAGCATACCTGCGCCGCAGGCCTTCTTGAGCGGCCCGTACGCTCCCAACGTCTACCTGGTGTTAGGCGGCGGTCAGGCGGCCCTCATCGATGCTGGCTACCCTGACGAGGGCTCCATCACGGCCCGACTGGAATACCTCCAGGGCATGGCCGACCCTTTGGCGGGCTCAGGGCAGGCCTTGAAGCTAGCGCACATCATCGTCACGCATCACCACATCGACCACTGCGGCGGCGCCCATGCCCTGCGCCAGGCCGCCGGCGCCCGCATCTGCATGCATCCGACGGAGGCACGCCTCCTGGCCGACTGGCGGGCGGACGCTCCCCAGGACGTGGATATCCCCGCCGAGCCGCGGACGATGGCCGAGCGCTTTTGCGCCTGGCGCCGGGCCACCGCCCAGGCCACCGCCGATCGCCTGGTGCAAGGCGGCGACACCATCCAGGTGGGCAGCCTGACCATCGAGGTCATCGATACGCCCGGCCATACCCTGGGCTCCATCTGCCTCTACCTGCGGCAGGAGGACGTGCTGTTCACCGGCGACACCGTGCTCGGCCTGGGCACGGTGGCCATCATACCGCCGCCCCACGGCGACATGGCCCTCTACATGCAGTCGCTGGAGCGGCTGAAGAGCCGCCAGGCCGCTCTCATCTGCCCCGGCCACGGGCCGCCCGTGCGCGATGTCGCCCGCAAGCTCCAGGAGCTCATCGATCACCGCCAGGAGCGGGAGACGCAGATCCTCGCGGCCGTCGGCCAGGGACGCGGACGGCTGGAGGCGATGCTGGCCGAGCTCTACCCCGAGCTGGACAGGCGCCTCGTTGGCATGGCCCGCGGTCAGCTCCTCGCCCACCTGGCGAAGCTGGAGAGCGAGGGGAAGATCGCCCGCCGCAGCGAGGGCGACGACAGTCTCTACGTCCTTCCCTTGACTGGGACGCATCGGCAAACGTAGTGTAAAATACCCTCAGATTCGGGGAGATCTTTCCTTGCCGAAGAACAGATCACCCATCGAGCTGCCACTGGCGGGCATCCTGCCGCTCACCGCGGCGGTGAACGACGACGGCCATCTGGCCATCGCTGGCTGCGATGCCGTCGAGTTGGCGCGTGAGTTCGGGACGCCCCTGTACGTCTTCGACGAGGAGACCCTGCGCCACCAGTGCCGCCAGTTCCGCTCGCAGTTCCACAGCCGCCACGCCGATAGCGGCGTCAGCTACGCTGCCAAGGCCTACTTGGGCCGAGCCCTGGCCGCCCTCCTGGCCGAGGAGCAGATGAGCCTGGAGGTGGTCTCCGGCGGCGAGCTGGCCATCGCCCGCTCGGTGGGCTTCCCGCCCCAGGGCATCTACTTCCACGGCAACAACAAGTCGGAGGAGGAGCTGCGGGAGGCCCTGGACTACGGCATCGGCCGGGTGGTGGTCGACAACCTGTACGAGCTGGAGCTGCTGAACCAGGTGGCGACGGCCATGGGTAAGCGTCAGCCCATCCTCCTGCGCCTGTCGCCCAACGTCGACCCCCACACTCATCGCCACACCACCACCGGCGTCCTCGACAGCAAGTTCGGTTTCCCCATCGTCACCGGCCAGGCAGGAGCGGCGGTGAAGCGGGCCCTGAGCCTGCCGGCCGTCGAGCTGGTGGGGCTGCACTTCCATCTGGGCTCGCCCATCCCTCAGGTCGAGCCTTACCAGGAGGCGATCCGGGTGGTGATGTCCTTCGCCGCCCAGATGGGCGAGCGGCACGGCTTCCGCCTGGTCGAGCTCAGCCCCGGCGGCGGCTTTGCCATCCAGTACCTGGAGGACACCCCCGTTCCCTCGCTCACCGAGTACGCGGCGGCCATCGTCTCCGCCCTGACAGACGCCTGCCGGGCACACTCCCTGTCCCTGCCCAGGCTGGTCGTGGAGCCGGGGCGGGCCATCGTCGGTCAGGCCTGCGTCGCTCTGTACAGGGTCGGCGCCAAGAAGGAGATCCCGGGCGTGCGTACGTACGTGGCGGTGGACGGCGGCATGGGCGACAACATTCGGCCCGCCCTCTATGGCGCCCGCTATTCGGCGCTGGTGGCCAACAAGGCAGGCGAGGCGGAAGGAGAGCGGGTGACCATCGCCGGCAAGTTCTGCGAGTCGGGCGATGTCCTGGTTCGCGACGCCGACCTGCCCCGCCTGGAGGCGGGCGACCTGCTGGCGGTGGCCGCCGCTGGCGCTTACTGCCTGCCCCTGGCCAGCAACTACAACGCCTTTCTCCGCCCGGCCATCGTCATGGTGAAGGACGGCGCCGCTCGCCTCATCCGTCGCCGCGAGACCTACGAGGACCTGATGCGCTGCGACCTGTATCCCCCTGAGGGGTAGGCGATCCCCGTGTGGCAGACGGTTGGACAGAACAGAGCGGTGGCTGCCCTCCAGCGCGGCCTCGCCCAGGGCCGGCGGGCCCACGCCTACCTCTTCGCGGGGCCGCCGCGGGTGGGCAAGGGCACCCTCGCCCTGGAGCTGGCCCAGGCCCTCAACTGTGAGGGGACCGAGCCGCCCTGCCAGGAGTGCACCCCCTGCCGCCGCATCGCCGCTGGCATCCATGCCGACGTGCAGGTGGTAGGCGTGGACATGAGCGACGGCGGTGCCCACAAGGACATCAGCATCGACCAGATACGGGAGGTGGGGCGAGCGGTGAGCCTGCGTCCCTTCGAGGGGCGCTGCCGGGTGATCATTGTCGACCCGGCCGATGCCATGAGCGAAGCGGCTCAGAACGCCTTCCTCAAGACGCTGGAGGAGCCGCCCCCAGACGTCGTCTTCGTCCTTATCACCTCGCGGCCGCAGGCCCTGCGCGCCACCATCCGCTCTCGCTGCCAGCGGCTAGACCTTCCGCCTCTGCCGGTGCCCGATCTGGAGGAAGCCTTGCGCCAGCGGTGGTCGCTGCCTCCCCGCCAGGCGCAGCTCCTCGCTAGACTGTCGCGCGGGCGCCTGGGCTGGGCCCTCGCTGCCCACCAGGATGAGGAGATGATGCGGGTTCGCCACGAAGCCCTGATGGACATCCGCGCCCTGCCCGGCCGCACCATCCAGGAGCGATTCTCCTACGCCTCCGAGGTGGCCAGCCGCTTCTCCCGCGACCGGACCACCGTCCTCGCTGTCCTCGACCTCTGGCGGGAGTGGTGGCGAGACATCCTGCTGCTGTCCAGCGGCTGCCAGGACGCCATCACCAACCTTGACCTGGGGGATATCCTGCGCGCGGAGGCCTCGCGCTACCATGCCACCCAGGTGGTCGCCTTCCTGCGATCGTTGGCTGCCAGCAAGCGCCACCTGGAGGAGAACGTCAACGCACGCCTGGCGCTGGAGGTCCTGATGCTGGACTTGCCGGCTCCCCGCTAGTCCACAGCCTTTGACCGCTATTAGGCTAGGTGCTACAATTGATGACGCCAGGGGGCAGGCATCCTCCATGAGGAAGCGCGCGCTAGTACTTGCGGTCGCAGTCGTGATGCCGCTGATGTCGGCGATAGCGGGGCTAGCGTATTTGCTGTGGTGGGAGAACACCCACTGCCTCTTCTGCGGCACTAAGGTGGGACCGGGCGGCAAGTGTCCCAACCCCGATTGCAGCCTGGGTCGTTTGACGGATTAGATGTCGTGACTTTCTGCCAAACCGCCGCTGTCAGGATGGGGCGTTAGGCAGCGTATGAGCTTGCTTTCCGGCTTACGAGAGTCCTGCGGCGTCTTCGGCGTCTATGCGCCAGGGGAAGACGTAGCCAGGGTTACCTTTTACGGCCTGTATGCCCTTCAGCATCGCGGGCAGGAAAGCGCGGGCATAGCCACCGCCGACGGTACAAAAATCCACCTCCGCACCGGCATGGGCCTTATCTCTCAGGTGTTCGATGAGGCCGACCTGTCTTATCTGCCCGGCCATATCGCCGTGGGCCACACTCGCTATTCCACCACCGGCTCGAGCCGGTCTGAGAATGCCCAGCCCCTGTACCTAGATGGCCCTCGCGGGCCGCTGGCCCTCGCTCACAATGGCAACCTGGTGAATGCCGAGGTGCTGCGGCGCGACCTGGAGGAGCAGGGCTATAGCTTCGCGACCTCCACCGACACAGAGGTCATTGCCAACCTGCTGGCCACGGCCCCCGGCACCACCTGGGAGAAGCGCTTGGGCCACGTCATGCGGCACATCCAGGGCGCCTATTGCGTGGTGGGCCTGGCTCCCCAGGGCCTGTTCGCCATGCGCGACCCACATGGCATTCGCCCCCTCTGCCTGGGCTCCCTGAACAGCGGCTGGGTGATTGCCTCCGAGAGCTGCGCCCTGGATCACCTGGGGGCAACCTTCCTGCGCGAGGTGGAGCCCGGCGAGGCCCTGTACATCGACGAGACCGGTGTCAGCTCCTACAAGCCGGTGCCCCGCCAGCGCGACGCCCTCTGCATCTTCGAATACATCTACTTCTCGCGGCCCGATACCATCCTGCGCGATAAGCTCCTCTATCCTGTGCGCATGGCTATGGGGGCCGAGCTGGCGCGCCAGTATCCGGTGGAGGCCGATCTGGTCATCGGCGTACCGGATTCGGCCATAGCCGCTGCCATCGGCTACTCCCACGAGTCGGGCATCCCCTACGCCGAGGGCCTGGTGAAGAACCGCTATGTGGGGCGCACCTTCATCCAGCCGAACCAGCGCCTGCGCGAGGTGGGAGTTTATCTGAAGTTCAACCCTCTGCGGGAGATCCTGGAGGGCAAGCGGCTGGTGATCGTGGACGACTCCATCGTCCGCGGCACCACTACCCCCAGGGTGGTGGAGATGCTGCGCAGGGCGGGCGCCCGCGAGGTGCACATGCGCATCACCGCCCCGCCCATCTGCCACCCCTGTTTCTTCGGCATCGACATGGCCACCCGCTGGGAGCTCATCGCCTCCCGCAACTCGGTCGAGCAGATCTGCCGCCACATCGGCGCCGACAGCCTGGCCTATCAGACCGTCGAGGGCCTCCTGCGAGCGGTAGACCAGAGCCGCGAGGCCTTCTGCCTGGCCTGCTTCACCGGCGACTATCCGATGGAGGTCCAGCTCCAGATGGACAAGCTGGTCTTCGAGCGACGGCCAGCGCAGCCTGGCGAGAAGCCCGAGCCAGTGCCCGTCGCCTGGACTTGGGAAGAAGACCGCCACTAAGCCGTCATGCAAGAGGCTCATCCGCCTCAAGGCATGACCTACTCTCAGGCGGGCGTCGATGTGGATGCCGCCGCTCGCCTGGTCGACCGCATCAAGGAGCTAGCCAGGGCCACCCATCGGCCCGAGGTGCTGGCGGGCGTCGGGCCGTTCAGCGGCCTGTTCCGCCTGAGCGGCTATCGAGACCCCGTGCTGGTGGCCAGCGCCGACGGCGTCGGCACCAAGCTGAAGATCGCCGCCCTCCTCGCGCGCTACGACACGGTGGGCATCGACCTGGTCAACCACTGCGCCAACGACATCCTCACCACCGGCGCCGAGCCGCTCTTCTTCCTGGACTATCTGGGCAGCAGCGACTTGTCCGAGGAGGCAAAGACGGCTATCGTTCAGGGGGTGGCCTCGGCCTGCCAGGCGGTGGGCTGTGCCCTCCTGGGCGGCGAGACAGCCGACATGCCCGACATCTACGGCCGGGGCGACTTCGACCTGGTGGGCTTCATCGTGGGCGTGGTCGAGCGGGGCCAGATCATCGACGGCAGCACCATCCGCGCGGGCGATGTGCTGCTCGGCCTGCCATCGAGCGGCCTGCACACCAACGGCTACTCGCTCGTGCGCAAGGTCTTCGGCGTGGGCCTGGGCGGCGACCCCGAGGAGGAGCGGGCCCGCCTGAACCGCACCTACCCGGGCCTGGAGGGCACGCTGGGCGAGGCGCTGCTGGCGCCCCACCGCTGCTATTACGAGGCCTTGGGGGCGATTCGCGCAGGGGCGATTCGAGAATCGCCCCTACGGGGCATCGCGCACATCACCGGCGGCGGCATACCGGGCAACCTGCCGCGCATCCTGCCCGAGGGCCCTTCGGCGGGCTCAGGACAGGGGCTGGCCGCCCGCCTGCGGCGGGGGAGCTGGCCGGTGCAGCCGATCTTTCGCCTCATCCAGGAGCGAGGCAAGGTGGCCGAAGACGAGATGTACCGCACGTTCAACATGGGCCTGGGGATGGTGCTGGCCTGCGCCCCCGAGGCGGTAGACGCAGTGCGCGCGCGGGCGCCGGAGGCGCTGTTGGTGGGGGAGGTCATCGCTCAGAAAGACGAGCGGCGGGCGATCATCGACTAGGAGCGCTCTCGTATGCCTACGTTCCGCATCTACTACATCGCCCGCACGCCACACGGCATGCGGATCGATTCCGAGTACACCCGCCCGTTGGAGGAGCCGCGCGGCCTTCTCAGGCACGATGAGACGCAGTGGGAGGAGGACGTCGAGGCCAGGAACGTGCGGGAGGCCTTGCGTGCCTTCTTCGAGGAGCACCTGCCGGGCCTGTCCGGCCTGGCCTACATCGACGAGGATGGCCGCACGCAGCGCCCCTACCGCATCGACGACTTCGACCCCGACCGCACCTACGTCTGGACCGAGGACGACAAGCTCATGGAGTTCCAGGGCATCGAGAGCCTGGAGGGCGGGCTCGTGCCCTGCCCCCTCTGCGGCGGCAGCGGCGAGGTGACCCCCAAGATAGCCGAGCAGTTCGAGGAGATCGAAGAGGAAGACGAGGAGTACGAGAGGTGAAGGCGATCATCAGCGTCTCTGACAAGACGGGCGTTGTGGACTTCGCCCGCGGCCTAGCCGAGCTGGGGTTCGAGGTGTACAGCACCGGCGGCACCCACAAGGCCCTGGCCGAGGCCGGCGTCGCCGTCGCCAGCGTGTCGAAGCTCACCGGCTTCCCCGAGATCCTGGACGGGCGGGTGAAGACCCTCCACCCGGCGGTGCACGGCGGCATCCTGGCCCGTCGCGACCAGCCCTCGCACCTGGAGGAGCTGAACAAGAGCGGCATCGCCGCCATCGACCTGGTGGCGGTCAACCTCTACCCCTTCGTGGCGACGGTCACCCGGCCCGGCGTGAGCCTGGACGACGCCCTGGAGAACATCGACATCGGCGGGCCGACCATGATCCGCGCCGCCGCCAAGAACTTCCCCCACGTGCTGGTGGTGGTCGACCCCGCGGACTACGAGTTGGTCTTGGGCTTGCTGCGAGGCGGAGGTGTGCCCCTGGACGAGCGCCGCCGCCTGGCACTGAAGGCCTTCCAGCACGTGGCCTCCTACGACACCGCCATCGCCCAGTACCTGCGGGCGGAGGACGAGGCGCTTCCCGAGCAGCTCACCCTCTCCCTGACCAAGCTGTTCGACCTGCGCTACGGCGAGAACCCCCACCAGCGGGGGGCTGTCTACCGCGAGAACAGCGTCCTCTGGGGTGGGCAGACGTGGGGCATCGTGGCCGCCGAGCAGCTCCACGGCAAGGAGCTCTCCTACAACAACTTCCTGGACGCCGACGCCGCCTGGCGGGCCACCCTCGACTTCGCCGACCCGACGGCGGCGGTGGTGAAACACACCAACCCCTGCGGCCTGGCCTGCCACCAAGACCTGACCGAGGCCTATCGCCGCGCCCTCTCCGGCGACCCCGTCTCCGCCTATGGCGGCATCGTCGCCGTCAACCGCGAGCTCACGGGCGAGGCGGCGGAGGAGATCGGCAAGACCTTCTACGAGATCGTCATCGCCCCCGCCTTCTCGGAGGAGGCTCTGACCATCCTGCAGAGGAAGAAGAATCTGCGCCTCCTCCAGCTCGATGAGAAGGCGGCCGTCGGCTGCGCCTCTGCCCTGGAATACCGACGCGTCTCCGGTGGCTTCCTCGTCCAGCAGCCCGACACCTACCTCGACGATGCCATCGAGCTGCCGGTGGTGACCAAGCGGCCCCCCAGCGAGGAGGAGCTGGCCAACCTGCGCTTCGCCTGGAAGGTGGTCAAGCACGTCAAGTCCAACGCCATCGTCATAGTCAAAGACCGCACCCTTCTGGGCATGGGCGCCGGCCAGCCCAACCGGGTGACCAGCGTCCATCTGGCCCTGCGGCGGGCCGAGGAGCGAGCCCGCGGCGCCGTTCTGGCCTCCGATGCCTTCTTCCCGTTCCCCGACGGCGTGGAGCTGGCTGCCGACGGCGGCATCACCGCCGTCATCCAGCCCGGCGGCTCCATCCGCGACCAGGAGGTCATCGAGGCGGCGGACGCCCGCGGCATGGCGATGGTCTTCACCGGCATTCGCCACTTTAGGCATTGAGCCATGGCCAGCGTCGACGTCGTCATCCCCGTCTACAACGAAGAGCACGTCTTGGCCCAGAGCGTGGCCACCCTGCGCCAGTTTCTGAGCAAGGGGTTCCACCATAAGTGGCGCATCCTCATCGCCGACAACGCCTCCACCGATAGCACCCTCGCCGTGGCCCAGGAGCTGGCCAACAAGCACGCGAATGTGGCCTCTCTGCACATCCCTCAGAAGGGGCGAGGGCGGGCGCTCAAGGCGTCCTGGCTGGGCAGCGCGGCCGATATCGTCAGCTACATGGACGTAGACCTCTCCACCGACCTGACGGCCTTCCCGCTCCTCATCGAGGCCATCGCCAGCGAGGGCTACCACGTCGCCACCGGCAGCCGCCTGTCGCAGGCCTCCGACATTCGCCGCTCCCTGAAGCGCGAGGTGCTCTCGCGCGGGTACAACGTGATGATCAAGGCGCTGTTCTTCACCCGCTTCTCGGACGCCCAGTGCGGCTTCAAGGCCCTCAGCCGGCAAGCGGTTCGCGCCCTGGTGCCGATGGTAGAGAACAACGACTGGTTCTTCGATACGGAGCTGCTGATCCTGGCCGAGAAGGCTGGCTATCCTGTGAAGGACATCCCCGTGCGCTGGCTGGAGGACCCCGACACGCGGGTGCACATCGGCAAGACAGTGTGGCAGGACATTCGCGGGCTGGTGCGGCTGCGCCTGCGCCGCCCCTGGCGAGCGGTCAAGGCGGGGCCATGAGCGCTTTACCGCCAGGTCGGGCCGGGATCGCATGCGGCAATCGGAGAGTGTGCGGGAAAGCGGTGGCCCATGGGCGGAGCGAGGAGAAGGTTGACACGGGATGCAGCCGGAAGTAGCATGCTGGTCGTCGAGAGACGTGCCCATTTCGGGGTCACCAAGTTGAAACGGGAAATTCTGGCTTAATTGTTTCTTAACATTTGCGGCACATAATCGATGTCACCGATACCTGCAAAAGAGCGCACCAAGACATAGGATTGTGTGGTACCCAAGAAAGGCTGCCGCTATGCCACGCGGAAGATGGTTCCTCGTTGTCCTGAGCCTCGCGGTGTTCGCGCTATGTCTCGCGGTCGCCTGTGGCGGCGACGGCAACGGAGGTGGCACCGCAACACCCGGAGGCGGTGCCGCAACACCCGGAGGGTCTCCCACCACTTCAGCTATCACCGATGAACTACAGGCTCTATATAAGGAATGGGAAAAGACACCTGCCAAGCTGAGCTACGACATGACCAGCACCTCAACCAGTGGTACCGATAAGACCTCGATCACTCTATATCGGCGTTTCCCCGACTGGCGCATGGACATCTCCAGCAGCAGCCAGGGTAACGAGATCCTGATCGTGGCAGGCGGCGCAGTCTATGGTTGCAGCACTCAATCAGGCGTAGATGAATGCATCTCCTATGATCCCACCCAGGTAGACGCCGCGGCTCCGCTTGGGGTCTTCGATCCTAATGCCACTGCCGGCAGCATCAGCGGATTGAACGTAGATCGCTCCGAAGAAACCATCGCAGGAGAAGCAGCGACGTGCTTCTCGGTGACCTTCACCACCGAGGGGGGTACAAGCAACTCCAGGTGGTGCTTTGCCAGCGATGGCACCCTCCTGCAATTTACCGACACCTCCGACGATCCGGCCTCGGCCAATTTGACGGTAGAAGCCACCAGTGTCAACCGCAACGTGACGGACGCCGATTTCGACTTCACCCCGCCCTACCCAGTGACTGCGTATGTCCCGCCCGCCTCGCCCACGCCAGCCGAGGCACCAGCCTCTCCGACCACTGTGCAGTAGAACCAGGACGCCCTGTGCCCTGACGTTGATGGGCGATGCGATCTCTGGTACTATTGCGTTCTCCATATGATGCTTTTGCGGCGCGGCGAACTTAGCAGGGAGAACCATCGATGGCTAGGATGCGTCTGCAAATGGCAATCACCCTTTCATTTGACTTCAACCACCTGCGGTGCCGCCCGGTGGTCGGCTGAAAGCTTGCGGAGGGAGAGCCAATGACAGTGCCCGTCGTCTTCGACAAGCCGATCAACATCTGGCTTGGTTTCGTCCTGATCGCGCTACTCCTGGTTCAGATTACGAGCGGCGTCCTGATGGTAAGGGGAAGACGCGCCCTCTTCGTTCCCCACGTGGTCAACGCCGGTCTCATTGCGGTAGTCATCGCCGTTCATGCCTACTATGGCATCGGCGTGTGGTTCTTTGATTTCCGCTACGGTTGAGCGCCTTCATGGATCGGAAGGGAGGCTATTCGATGAAGTCAGGGAAGGCTCGCCTCGTCTTGGTCATGCTGCTCACGTCAGTGCTCGTTGGCAGCTTGGCCACTCTGTCCTGTGGCGGCGGCTCTAAGAAGAGCGAGACTCCGACGCCGGGCACACCCCAGACCCAGCAGGCCTCTGTGACGATCAAGGACTTCGAGTTTGCGCCCAGCAAAGTGACAATCAAGGTCGGCGGTACTGTTACCTGGACGAACGACGGAGCATCTGCCCACACTGTTACGGCGGACGATGGCAGCTTCGACAGTGGCCAACTGCAAAAGGGGAAGACTTTCTCCCGAACCTTTGCCAGCGCCGGTACCTTCAGCTACCACTGTTCCATTCACCCCTCCATGAAAGCGCAAGTGGTCGTCGAATAGTAGGGGAGAGTTGACCACCGAACCCTCCGAGGAAGCGGGAGCCACTGAGGAGCCGTCCCTCGGTTCGGCGGCCGGCCACTGCTCTCTTTGGGCGGAGGCACGCAACCGTCCGAAAACGCAACAGATGTTGGGTGGCTACCGGCTCTTCGGAAGCATTAGGCTGCGCGCGGAGAAAAGGAGGACAAGGTGAGGAAGACCGATGATGGCCCCGTGGGAGCCTATAGCTTAGTAGTAAGGCTGAAGATCAAGAACGTGCCAGGGATGCTGGCCAAGGTCACTGCCGCGATTGGCGATTGCGGTGGCAGTATTGGGGCGATAGACGCGCCGGAGATCACCACCAGCATCGTGATCCGCGATATCACTGTATCCGTTCGAGATGAGGATGACGGACAGCGAATGGTCGAGTCGCTAAGGCGGCTAGCTGACGTCCGGGTAGTCCAGGTCTCCAACCCAATCTTCCTGGCCCATCTGGGCGGCAAGATAGAGATCGTCGGCAAGAAGCCACTGAAGACGAGGGCCGACCTTTCCACGTTCTACACCCCTGGTGTGGCGGAGGTGTCTCTCGCGGTCTCGCAGGACCCGACGAAAGCGTACACCCTAACCATTAAGGGCAATACGGTGGCCATAGTCACCGATGGGACCGCTGTGCTCGGGTTGGGAGATATCGGTCCAAAAGGCGCCCTGCCGGTGATGGAGGGCAAGGCGCAACTATTCAAAGAGTTTGGCGGCGTTGATGCTTTCCCTATCTGTCTGGACACCAAGGACCCTGATGAGATCGTGCGGACGGTGAAATACATTGCCCCCGTCTTCGGCGGCATAAACCTCGAGGACATCTCAGCGCCCCGCTGCTTCCAAATCGAAGAGCGGCTACGAGCGGAGCTCGACATCCCCGTCTTCCATGACGACCAGCACGGTACGGCTGTGGTGATCATGGCGGCCCTGATCAACGCCCTGAAGATAGTGGGGAAGAGACTGGAAGACCTGAAGATCGTGTTCAGCGGCATCGGTGCGGCCGGCAACGCCACCACCAGGTTCCTCCTCGCTGCCGGCGTCAAGAACATCATCGGCTGCGACCGGGCAGGAGCGCTCTACCGTGGCCGAAAAGAACATATGGATTCAGCGAAGATCTGGTACTCCGAGAACACCAATCCTGACAGACTTCAAGGCACGCTTGTGGATGCCTTGCAGGGGGCAGACGTATTCATCGGCCTCTCGGCCCCGAGAATGTTGCCCGCAGCAGCCATAGCGACAATGGCAAGAGACCCCATCATCTTCGCCCTTGCGAACCCTACACCTGAGGTCATGCCCGAAGAGGCCGCGCCCTACGCCAGAATAATGGCCACAGGCAGATCGGACTACCCCAACCAGATCAACAACGTGCTCTGCTTCCCAGGCCTCTTCCGCGGAGTGCTCGACTCACGCGCCCGCGAGATCAACGAGGAGATGAAGCTGGCCGCTGCCCAGGCGATTGCCGACGTGGTCTCAAGACGGCAGCTTCATGAGGACTACATAATCCCCACCGTCTTCGACAAGAGAGTGGCGAGGGACGTCGCCAAGGCCGTTGCCGCGGCCGCCTACAGGACCCGCGTTGCCCACAGAGAGCGCAAAGCGGCCTATCTGGAGCACGCCGGCTCTCGCTGAGATTCTTCGCTTCGCTGGCGTTCTTGGCTTTCGTTAGATTCTTCGCTTCGCTCAGAATGACGGTGGCCGTTGCCGTCGCCCTGAGCATAGCGAAGGGTCTCACTTCAGGCGGCTCGCTGGCGCTACAGCTCGGCGATAGTGCGCCTTAGGCTCCGCGGCTGGCAGGCTCCACCACTTGGCTCTCTGGCCAGCCGTTCTATGGCGCGCCTCCCCTGTTGACATTTCCACCGAACGGGATTACCATAACGGCACCGTCCGGCCTGGCATGAGCGCTGAGGGGGTGCAGCGATGCGTACGCACGTGAGGCTTGGGCTGCTGTTGGCGCTGGTGCTAGCGCTGGCCGTGCTGGCGGGGGACACGCCTGCCTACGCCTGGAGCTACCCCGCTGCCCTGAACACCAATGCCGCCACCGACTCGGGGAATGACTATGTCCCTCAGGTGACGACCGACGGCGCGGGCCACTGGGTAGCGGTCTGGCAGTCCACTGACAGCCTGGGCGGGACCATCGGCACGGAGCGGGACATCCTGGTGGCCCGCTCCACCGACAACGGGGCCACCTGGACGCCCCCTGCCGCCCTGAACACCAACGCCGCCACCGACTCGGGGGGTGACTGGTACCCTCAGGTGACCACCGACGGCGCGGGCCACTGGGTGGCGGTCTGGCATTCCAACGATACCCTTGGCGGCACCATCGGGACGGACGACGACATCCTGGTGGCCCGCTCTACGGACAACGGGGCGACCTGGACCGATCCGGCCGCCCTGAACGCCAATGCCGCCACCGACTCGGGGTACGACTACTACCCTCAAGTGACGAGCGACGGCGCGGGCCACTGGGTGGCGGTCTGGGCGTGCTGGGATTGGGCGGGCGACACCATCGGGAACGACTACGACATCCTGGTGGCCCGCTCGACCGACAACGGCGCCACCTGGACGGCCCCTGACGCCCTCAACACCAACGCCGCCACCGACTCGGGGTATGACGCGGACCCCCAGGTGACGACCGACGACCTGGGCAACTGGGTGGCGGTCTGGCAGTCCAAAGAGAACCTGGGCGGCACCATCGGGGAGGACTGGGACATCCTGGTGGCCCGCTCGATCAACAACGGGGCCACCTGGACGGCCCCGGCCGCCCTCAACACCAACGCCGCCACCGACTCGGGGAGTGACCTGTGGCCTCAGGTGACCACCGACGGCGCGGGCAACTGGGTGGCGGTCTGGCAGTCCGATGATAGCCTTGGCGGCACCATCGGGACGGACGACGACATGCTGGTGGCCCGCTCCACCAACAACGGGGCCACCTGGACGGCCCCGGCCGCCCTCAACACCAACGCCGCCACCGACTCGGGGCATGACCGGTACCCTTCAGTGACCACCGACGGCGGGGGCAACTGGGTGGCGGTATGGCAGTCCTATGATAGTCTCGGCGGCACCATCGGCACGGACTGGGACATCCTGGTGGCCCGCTCCACCAACAACGGGGCCACGTGGGCGGCCCCCGCCGCCCTGAACGCCAACGCCGCCACCGACTCGGCGAGTGACGTGTGGACCCAGGTGACCAGCGACGGCGCGGGCAACTGGGTGGCGGTCTGGTACTCCAACGACAGCCTCGGCGGCACCATCGGCACGGACTACGACATCCTGTATGCCACCGAATACGTCCCGCCACCGCCTACGCCCACGCCAACGGTCACACCGTCGCCGACAGCCACGCCTCCTCCGGGTGTCGGCGGCATAGTGGAAGTGCAAGTGGACGGCTCGGATTCCCCCGCTAGCCCTGCCGATGGCCCGGACGCCGCAGGGCTGCCCTATGCGGCCATCGCTGGTGCTGCCGCTGCGGCGCTGGGCGCGCTCGGCGCGGGCGGCTGGTACGCGCGGAGGCGGGTGCGGTAGGCCCCGCGGCTCCTCGTGACGTGCAGCATCCCGCTCATGGTTCGACAGGCTCACCATGAGCGGCCCGAAGGGGAGGCTGCACCGTATCGACCGCGGCCATTGGGACTGACATCTGGAAACTCGCGGCGCATCGTCCCTCCTATCTCCTGTAGCACGCGCTAGGCCTTCCACCCCAGCGCTTGTGCTATGATAGCGGCACACTTCCCGGGAGCGAGGCCAGTGACTGAGGAAGCCCCCTTCGACGTCGCCATCATCGGCGGCGGCCCCGGCGGCTACGTCGCCGCCATCAGGGCCGCCCAGCTCGGCGCGCGGGTGGCCCTGGTGGAGAAGGACCGCCTGGGTGGCACCTGCCTCCATCGCGGCTGCATCCCCACCAAAGCCCTCCTTCGCAGCGCCGAAGCCCTGCTGGAAGCGAGGGATGCCTCCACCTTCGGCGTGGTGGTGAAGGAGGCGGCCATCGACTTCGGGGCGATGATGGCCCGGAAGAGGCAAGTGGTGGCCCAGCAGGCGGAGGAGCTGGAGAGGCTGATCGCCTGGCGGAAGATCGCCGTGCTTCGAGGCGAGGGGCGACTGGTTGGCCCAGGCTCCATCAAGGTGGGGGATAAGCTTGTGGCCGCCGGCAGGATAATCATCGCCACCGGCTCCCTGCCCAGCCGCCTGCCTGTCCCTGGCTCCGACCTGCCTGGCGTCCTCACCAGCGACGAGATCCTGGAGCTTGAGGCAATACCCGAGAGCCTGGTGGTCATCGGCGCTGGCGTGATCGGCTGTGAGTTCGCCTCCATCTTTTCCGCCCTGGGGGCCCGCGTCACCATCCTCGAGGTCCTGCCGCGCATCCTGCCTCCGGTAGACGAGGAGATCGCCCGCCGCTGCCAGCAGATCTTGCGCGGCCAGGGCATCACTATCCACACCAGCGCCTCGCTTCAGGAGATCAGGGCGGAGGGCGAGCGGCTGCGGCTGCTCTTCGGCCTGGGCGAGGAGCAGCAGGAGGTGCTGGCGGATAGGGTGCTGATGGCGGTGGGACGCCGACCCTGCAGCGATGCCCTGGCAGAGGCTGGCCTGGCCCTCAGGGGCAGATCGCTGGCGGTCAACGAGCGCCTGGAGACCAGTGTCGAGAACGTCTACGCCGTCGGCGATGTGCTGGGGCTATACATGCTGGCCTATGTCGCCTCCTATCAGGGGATCATTGCCGCCGAGAATGCCCTGGGTGGCAGCCGCCAGGCCGACTATCGAGCTGTACCCAACTGCGTGTACACCCTGCCGGAGATAGCCAGCGTCGGCCTGCGCGAGGAGGAGGCCCGCGCCCAGAGCGTCTCCTACAAGGTGAGCCGTTTCCCCTTCTCCGCGCTGGCGCGGGCTCAGCTCTTGGGGCAGCCTTCGGGGCTGGTGAAGCTCATCTGTGAGGAGCCCTCCGGCCGCGTGTTGGGGGTGCACATCCTGGGGCCCAGAGCCACCGACATCATCGCCGAGGGCGTGCTGGCGCTGCGAATGGGGGCAACCGCCCAGGACCTAGCGCACACCATGCACGGCCACCCCAGCCTGTCCGAGGCCATCTACGAAGCAGCCTGGGGCATCATCGATAGCCCCTTCCACCTGCGGCGCGTCTAGCTTCAAATCTGCGTGTCTGGTCGGGGCTTGCCCGCAGCCTCACTAATTGCTACCATACAGCAGCACTATTCTGGGAGAGGGCATGATGATGTTCGAGAAGATACTCGTACCGCTGGATGGGTCGCCTTTAGCACAAGCGATCCTGCCTTACGTGATGGTAGTGGCCAAGGGGTCCCATAGTCATGTCATCCTCTTCCATGCCATCGAGACCGACCTTGACCACGAGGCTCCTGAGCAGAAGACCTACGCCGACGAGACCATGGAGCGCATCCGGCCCATGGCCGAGAACTACCTGGCGGGGGTAGCCGACCAGCTCCGCAAAGAGGGGATCGATGTCGAGACCAAAGTCGTGAGGGGCCGGGCGGCAGCGCAGATCGCAGAGCAGGCCGAGCAGGAGAACGTTGGCCTCATTGCCATGTCTACCCACGGCCGCTCGGGGCTGGCCCGCTGGGTGATGGGAAGCGGGGTCGGCAAGATCCTGCGCGCCTGTGAGCAGCCCGTTCTCCTCGTCAGGCCACGCGACGAGGGCGCCGGCGGCAAGGCCGACGGACGGCTGTCGAAGGTCATCGTTCCCCTGGACGGCTCCAAGGCCGCCGAAACGGCCATCCCCTTCGCCGAGGAGCTGAGCAAGGCACTGGGGGTGGACGTCATCCTCATCCAGGTGATCGGCATCGAGACCACTGTGCAGTTCGCCCCCATGGCACCAGATAGCTGGCCACTGCCTAGTGACATTCTGCAGCGGCTGGACGTGGTGGCTTCGGGCTACCTCACGGGCCTAGCCAAGCAGCTTAAGGACAGGGGACTGGCGGTGCAGTGGGAGGTATTGCGCGGCGCGCCGGGCCCCAGGATCGTGGAGTTCGCCAAGGAGACTCCCGCCAGTCTGGTGGTCATGACCACCCACGGTCGCTCCGGCTTCCGCCGCTGGGTCATGGGTAGCGTGACCGACGCCGTGGTGAGGCACACGGGCGAGCCGGTTCTGGTGGTGCGTCCCCATCGTGCCCGCTAATTGACACCAGGTACAACCTTTGCTAAATTGGGGTAGACCAAGCGAATAGGGTGCCGAATCCCTGCCAGGGAACGGGGGAACCAATTGCCTGCCGACCAGCGGGCAGCGGGGTGAATCTCCGACGGCGTCGGAGTAGGCTAGCTCCTTCAAGCCGAACCCGTCAGCTAACCTCGTAGGCATGCGAAGGAGAGGCTAGCGCAGAGGGACGAGAGGCTAGGCCTCCCGTCCCTTCGTTCGTATTGGGCATGGGCGTCGCTCGTTGGCTGGCAGGGGGAAGACGACAGTGGGGGGAAGCGTCCGAAGCATGAGCCTCCCCGATGAGAAGAGCACAGCAATGAGGGACAGGCGATGGGCTGCCTGGCGCTTGGAGTATGCCCTTCTCATCTTCGTGGTCGCTGTGATGACCGCCTTCGCCTTTGCCTTCTTCTACTTCCAGGTGGAGGTCAGCAGGCTCAAGGACTACGGCTACGCCGGCGTGTTCATCATCAGCTTCATCGGGGCTGCCTCGATGATCCTGCCCACCCCCGCCATTGCGTCCGTGATCGGCGGTGGCGCCATCCTCAACTCCTATCTGGGCATACCGGCCTTCGTTTTTGTCGGTGTCGTTGCTGGCCTGGCGGAGGCCCTGGGCGAATTCACCGGCTACGCGGCTGGCTACGGCGGCCGCATCATGTTCGAGGAGCGGCCGGAGTACAAACGGGCTCAGGGCTGGATGGAGCGCCACGGCGTGATCACGATGTTCGTCATGTCTATCATCCCCAACCCGGTGTTCGATCTGGCTGGCGCAGCGGCAGGAGCTGTTCGCATGCCGCTGGGCCGCTTCTTCCTGTCCGTTCTGGCCGGCAAGATCATCAAGGATATGTACATGGCGGCCTTGGGCGATTTTGGCATCGAGATCCTGGGAGGATTCTTGAGCTAGGTCCGCTTTGACGCGTGTGCGAGTTTATGCTATACTTGCCGTAGATTATCTGGCCTCCATTATTCTGAGGCCTCGCTGAGAGAGTGTGTCTAGGGCACCTCTCTCCTAGCTCCGCCTAGGGCGGAGGACTGCGGTCGGTGGGGAGGTATTATTCGATGATCATCAATGTCAACATCATTTTTCGTGTTGTTGGCGCCATCTTCTTCGGCTATGTGGGCCTTCGTATGGGGGCGTTTATGGCCGAGGGTGACAGCGGCACTACCGCCGCGATCTTCTGGACGGCGCCGCCCGTGCTGTTCACCATCTTCGGCGTCATAGCAGGGCCCTTTCTCTCCCTGGAGCCTTTGCGTCGCTTCCAGCAGTGGACGAGTGGGATCGAGCCCATTCAGCTTGTGCTGGGCACCTGCGGCCTGGTGGCCGGTCTCCTGGTGGCGGCTCTCTTGACGCCCGCCCTCATCACCCTCCCCAGCATCGGCG
>Ga0315289_10005125_pt1 | contig 19420 bp, 16 predicted proteins | sample YL17G11_40_MG_FD_203452 | JGI IMG/M metagenome (GOLD analysis project Ga0315289, IMG submission 203452) | Sediment microbial communities from Yellowstone Lake, YNP, Wyoming, USA - YL17G11_40 | ecosystem: Environmental > Aquatic > Freshwater > Lake > Sediment | place: USA: Wyoming | collected...
CCTTGCCCAGGTGCAGGTGCGAGAGGTGAACTTTGCGGCGCGCGCCGTGCTGGCCCTCACCATCGGCTACAGCGCGTTCATATCGGAGATCTTCCGCGCCGGCATCGAGTCGATCGGCCGCGGGCAAATGGAGGCCGCCCGCTCCCTGGGGATGAGCTATTGGCAGGCGATGCGGCACATCATCCTGCCGCAGGCCATCCGGACCGTGCTGCCGCCCCTGGGCAACGACTTCATCGCTATGTTGAAGGACTCTTCACTGGTTTCCGTGCTGGGGGTGCAAGATATCACCCAGATGGGGAAAGTCTACGCGGCCAGCACCTTCCGCTTCTTCGAAACCTATAACGTGGTGGCCTACCTCTACCTGGTGATGACCGTTGGCCTGGCGCTGGTGGTGCGCTTCGTGGAGCGCAGGATGCCCGGCCGCTAATCCCAGGCCTCCGACCCCGCCTCGAGCCACTCGCGCAACTGGGCCGTAGACTCCAGCACCAGGTCGGCGCCGCGCAGGTCGTTTTCGTCGCCAAAGCCGCACAACACGCCCACCGCCAGCGCACCCGCCGCCTTCGCGGCCTGCATGTCCACAGTCGTATCCCCTACCATCACGCACTGCTCAGGCGGCACCCCCAGCTCACCTGCGGCCTTGAGCAGGGGCATCGGATGCGGCTTCAAACGCGATACATCGTCGCGGCTGACAATCGCGGAGAAGAGGCCGTTCAACCCATACTCGGCCATGAAAGCCGCCGCGTCCTCGCGCTCGCGCATGGTGACCACCGCCAAGGGATAGCGCCGGGCCAGCGCGGGCAGCATGTCTTGACAGCCCTGCACCATCACGAAGTGGGTTGGCGCATGGAAGCCCTGCCACCGCCGCAACTTGCCGTCGATCCGAGAGAGCAGCCCGTCCAGCCGCAGGCGGTTCAGCACGCTGATGGCCCGATTCGCCAGCCCCTCGTTGGCCATCAGCCAGCGCCGCGCAAAGCGGCCGCGCCGCTCTTCCGGAACGAGCCAGCCCAGGAAGCGGAGCCTGCGGGTGATCTGCTGCACCATCGCATCATCCGTTTCGATGAGTGTGCCGTCCAGGTCGAAGAGCACGGCGCGCACGGGCCGGGCCGCTGCACGCGCCGCCCAGAGCTTCCTCCGGTCGGGTTGGGGTCTTGGGGCCGGGAAAGGCTCCTCATCGAGCAGCTTGCGGAACGTGTAGGCAGCCAACACGCGCAGGGCGGCGATCACGGGCGCGGCCAGGAAGACGCCGAGGACGCCCCCCAGCTCCGCCCCGGCGACGGCGCCGATGATGATCGCCACCGGATGTAACTGGATCCGCCTGCCCACGATGAGCGGGTGGAGGTAGAGGTTCTCGAGCTGGCTCAGGAGGATGTAGACCCCCGCCACCAGCAGGGCGAACCACGAGTTTGCCAGGGGCAGCCAGGATGAACCCAGGAAGAGTGCGATCAGGATGCCGGGCACCGCCGCCACCGTGGGGCCGATCACCGGCACGAGCTCCAGCACACCTGCCACAAGCCCCAGGGCCGCTGCGTTGCGCACGCCGAGGACAGCCAGGGACAGCCACACCATCAAACCCATCAACACGCCCAGGATCAGGCGCCCGCGCACGAAGGCATCCCAGATCTGCGCCAACTCGCGGTAGAGGTGGGCCAACTCAGGGCGCCATCTTGCCGGCATACCCTCGTAGGCCACGCGCAAGAAATGGGACGCATCGATCATGAGGTAGAAACTCACCACCAGGATCAAGACGCCCCAGATCACCCCATTCACTGCGCCGATCACCACAATGGCCGCGCCGCTCGCAAACGGGAAGAAGAGCCGCTGGATATTCTGGATCATGCTCAGGTTAGGCTCTATCAACGCGCGGAGCCACTCATTGATCGGGCTGTAGTAAGGGCCGAGGTCGATGGTCCATGCGGGGCCGATGGCGATCGGCTTCGGGGTGACCCCGAGAAGATTTTGGACGACGCCGACAAGGGTGTTGCCGAACGAACGGAGCAGGTTGACGAGCGACGGCACCACCAAAACCGATACGGCGCCGAGGCTCAGAACCACGATGAGGAGGACCAGGGCCACCACGGGCCCCCGGCGCCAGCCGGTGCGTCGCACAATGCCCGTGACCGGGAAGGAGACCATGTAGGCCAACAGCATCGCCAGGATCAGCGGGACCCACAGGTCGCGCAGCCGGATGAACAGCCAGGCCATAAAGACCAGGCTTATGATCGTGACCAATTGCTTGACGAAGGGGCTCCAGCGAACGCTCACGGGATGCTCTCACCTCACGCAGGGCGGACACGCAGGTCCGCCCCCACCCTGCGGCTGATCAAGGGCCGCGGGGATCAACGAGCAGCATCTTACCATAGAGGCTTTGCAACGAAAAGGGCCGCCCCCGTGCTGCGGGGCGGCCCTAAACTGCTCGCAAGGTGGAATCTACATGAGATCACGCTCGAAGCATGTAGTTCTCACTGTGCGATTAGTTTAGTATAGCCGGAGCAGGGCGCTTCTAGCGCATCAACGCGACCTGGCTGAGCGGCCAATATCGGAAGAGCGCGTGGCCCACGATGGCCGTGAGCGACACCGGGCCGAAGACGCGCGAATCGCGGCTCGCCCCCCGGTTGTCGCCCATGACGAAGACGTGAAGTGGCGGCACCAGCCACGACCGGCCGCCACCCTCGGTTTTCTGATCCAGGTACGTCTCGTCGAGGAGGACCCCATCGACGAACACACGCCCATCGGCGATGGTCACCCGTTCTCCTGGCAGGCCGATGACCCGCTTGATGAGCAGCTCAGGGCCGCCGAGCGGATCGTGCAAGACGACGATGTCGCCGCGCCGCGGCCCATGAAAGCGGTAGCTGAGTTTCTCGATCACCAGGCGCTCGTTGGTGTGCAGGTTCGGCTGCATGCTCTGGCCATAGACCCGCGTCGCCTGCGCCAGGAAGACATGAATCAGCAGCGCGATCAAGACGGCCGGCAGCACCGTCCCCACCAGGTCTCGCGCCGCGCCCGCCAGCCAGCTTTTGGACTGCCGGTGCGGCGATGGTAGGGGCGCCGTCAGCGCGCCTTGCTCCCCAGCGGGGGTCGCGAGCCCTTCCGTCATGGTCCTTCCGTCGCTTAGTACCGGCGCGGCGGCCTGTCGCTTCTGCCGCGATCGCCGCCCCGGTCTCCGCGAGGCCCAGCCGGGCGACTGCTTCCCGCGGACTGGCGATCGTGCTGGCGGGCTTCCTCAGCCGTCCAGCCCTCGAGCACGGCCTGGCGGCTCAGCCGCACCTTGCCGGTGGCCTGGTCGATGTCGATGACCATCACCGTGATCTCATCGCCGACCTTCACCACATCTTCGACGCTCGGCACGCGGTAGTCGGCCAGTTGCGAGATGTGTACCATCCCATCCTGGCCCGGCAGGATCTCCACAAAGGCCCCGTAGGCCTCAGTGCGCACGACCTTGCCGGTGTAGATGTGCCCGATCTTCACCTCTTCGGTCATCTTCGCGATCTCGGAGGCGGCCGCTTCGGCGGCTGCGCCATCCGCCCCGGAGACGAAGACCGATCCATCGTCCTCGACGTCGATCTTGACGCCGAAGTTTTCCTGCAGCGAGCGGATCATCTTCCCGCCGGGGCCGATCACCTTCCCGATCTTCTCCGGGTCGATGTGGAGGGTCAAGATGCGGGGCGCGTACTCCGACAGCGTCTTGCGCGGCGCCGGCAGCACATCCAGCATCTTGCCCAGGATGAACAGCCTGCCCTCACGGGCCTGCGCCAGGGCCTTCTCAAGGATCTCGTCCCTCAAGCCGTGGATTTTGACGTCCATCTGTAGGGCGGTGATGCCGTGCTCGGTGCCCGCCACCTTGAAGTCCATGTCGCCCAGGTGATCCTCGATCCCCTGGATGTCGCTGAGCACGGCATAGCGGAGCCCCTTATCGCTCGGGGCACTATCCGTGATCAGGCCCATCGCGATGCCGGCGACCGGCGCCTTCACGGGCACGCCTGCGTCCATCAGGGCCAGGGTACTGCCGCACACCGACGCCATCGAGGTGGAGCCATTCGATTCGAGTGCCTCGGAGACGAGCCGCAGCGTGTAGGGGAACGACTCCTGGGCCGGGATCATCGGCTCCAGCGCCCGCTCGGCCAGCGCGCCGTGCCCGATCTCGCGGCGCTTTGGCCCGCGCGAAGGCGACACCTCGCCGGTGGAGAAGGGCGGGAAGTTGTAGTGGTGCATGTAGCGCTTGGATTCCTCAGCGGCGAGCGTGTCCAGCGATTGGGCATCGCCCGGTGTGCCCAGTGTGGCGATGGTGAGCACCTGGGTCTCGCCGCGGGTGAACAAGCCGCTGCCGTGCACGCGCGGCAGGATGCCTACCTCGACGCTGATCGGGCGGATGTCGGTGTGGCCGCGCCCATCCGGGCGGATCTTGTCGCCCAGGATGCGCTCGCGCACCACGCCCTTCTCGATGTCGTCGAACGCCAGGACGAGCGCCTTGGGTTCATAGGTTTCGCCCAGGGCAGCTATCAGCTCCTTCTTGAGCCCCAGGAAGCCTCCGTACTGCGCTTCCTTGGTGAGCGGCTGGGAGAGCATGACCTGCATGCGATCGCCCAACCAGGCTCGCGCGGCCTCTTCGACGGCGGGATCAGGCAAGACCGGTGTGTACTCGAACTTGGGCTTGCCCAGTTCGGCGCGCATCCGGTTTTGCAGCTCGATGATCGGCTGCATCGACTCGTGCCCCAGGCGCAACGCCTCGAACATCAGATCTTCGGGTAGCTCATCGGCGCCCGCTTCGACCATCAGAATGGCATCGGCGGTGCCGGCCATGCGCAGATCGAGCGTGCTGCTGTTCATCTGGGTGACGGTGGGGTTGACAACGAAAGCCCCGTCCACGAACCCGATGCGCACCGCGCCGACGGGCCCTTCCCAAGGGATGCCGGAAAGCGTCATAGCCGCGCTGGCGCCGATGATGCTGAGGATATCCAGATGGGCATCAGGGTCACGCGCCAGAGCGGTCACGATCACCTGCACCTCGTTGCGCATCCCATGCGGGAACAACGGGCGCAACGTGCGGTCTACCAAGCGGGAGGTCAGGATGGCCAGGTCCGATGGCCGCCCCTCCCGTCGTTGAAAGCTGCCCGGGATGCGCCCGGCCGCGTAGAGACGTTCCTCGTAGTCCACGCTGAGCGGGAAGAAATCGGTGCCCTCGCGCGGCTGGGCCGATGTGGCCGTGGCCAGCACCACCGAATCGCCCGAGCGCACCGTGACGGCGCCGCCTGCCTGCTTGGCAAGCGTGCCGGTTTCGATGGTGATCTCTCGATCACCTACCGTGACGGGAAAACTGTACTTCTGCACCTGTATAACCTCTGACCTCTCTGTCCTGCGCACTCAGCGCAGCACGCAGCCGGGAAAGACACCCGGCGCACTGCATGTTTGTGGCTGCCGGTGGGGGCGGAGACACCCCGAGGTCAGGGACTGGGGAGTGTAACCAATGCGGCCTTTGCCTGCCGATTGGGCCCACTCCCCAATTCCTGCGCCTCAAGATGCACCGGCATCAATCGAACGACGACACCCCTACAACACCAAACGAGTAGATACGCGCGCAGCGCATCTACTCGTCGTCCGCACCGCTTTCACTATGGAAGAAACCACCACCTGCTGGGAAGTGTATCGTGCCAGGCTTCGCATTGGCCTGATCTCCCCAGCCATCAGACTTGGGCCGCCGGCTCTACTTACGCAGGCCCAGCCGCTCGATCAGCTCGCGATACCGCGCGGGGTCCTTTCGGCTGAGATACGCCAGGTGGCGCCTGCGCTGCCCCACCATTTTCAGCAGGCCACGCCGAGAGCCCTGATCTTGCTTGTGGATCTTCAGATGCCCGATCAAGGAATTGATGCGGTTGGTGAGGATGGCAACCTGGACCTCAGGGGACCCCGTATCACTATCATGAACGTGGTATTCCTGGATGATGGCATCCTTTTCGACTTTCGACAGCGCCATTTCCTCCTCCTTTCAGAATCTGACCGGGGCACCGCTGGAATACCGGGGCGCATGCCCTAGTCGCTACTGTGGCGAGTATAGCACAGCCGGATGATAGAGGGCAAGTTGGCGGCTGCCTGTTACTTGCGGCCTGTTCGTTTGCCGGACCTTCGAGGCCTTCGGGACCTCGAAGGTCTGGGAATCATCTCCGCTGCTCGATGGGCACGTAGGGCACCTGGTGCAGGCCCACGTAGTTGGCCAGGGGGCGGATGAGGCGGTTGTTGGCCTGCTGCTCGTAGACGTGCGCCGTCCAGCCGGCGATGCGGCTCATGGTGAACACGCAGGTGAAGGTGTCCACCGGGATGCCCAGCGAGTAGAGCAGCGGCGCGGAGTAGAAGTCCACGTTGGCGCTCAGGTTGCGCTCACGGAAGTAGGGCTCCTGCATGGCGATCGCTTCCAGCTTCCGGGCGATGTCAAACCATCCCCGCTCGCCCGTTGCCTCTACCATCTTCTCCACGTTCGCCATGAGCGGTGCGGCGCGCGGATCGCGCACCTTGTAGACCCGATGCCCCATGCCCATTACACGACGCCCCGCGGCGCGTACCTGGGTGAACCACGGCCCCACGTTGTCTATCGTGCCGATCTCCAGGAACTGCTCCATCGCTTCCTGGACGGCGGCGCCATGCAACGGCCCTTTCAGCGTGCCGACGGCAGAGGTAATGGCGGAGTGCAAGTCAGACCCGGTTGAGGCCGTCACCCTGGCGGAAAAGGTGGAAGCGTTGAGCTCGTGCTCAGCCAGCAAGAGCAGGTACTGGTCGAGCGCCTTGGCCGCCAGGGGGTCCGGGGCCTCGCCGGAGAGCATCCACAGGAAGTTGGCGGCATGGTCCAGGTCCATGCGGGGCTTGACGGGTTCCGCTCCCTTGCGGATGCGCTCGAAGGCGGCCAGCACGCCGGAGATCTGCCCCAGCAGCCGGCAGGCCTTGTGCTGGTGAGCGACCGGTGTGCTGTCTTCTGACTCGGGATCGTAATGCGCCAGCATGGATACGGCGCTGCGCATCACCGACATGGGCTCAGCGCCCTTGGGCAGGTTGCGCAGCGCGGCGATGATCTCGGGCGGCAGGAAAAGGCAGGCGCGCGCCTGGGCCTTCATCTCCTGGAGCTCTTTGGCCGACGGCAGATGGCCGTTCCAGAGGAGATAGGCCACCTCCTCGAAGTGGCTGTGCGCGGCCAACTCGCGAATGTCGTATCCCCGGTATTCCAGGATGCCTGCGGCGCCATCCACGAAGCTGATACTGCTATCCGCCACGACCATGCCCGCCAGGCCGCCACCTTTGCTGGGCGCTGGCTTCGCAGCCTCTGTGTTGCTCACTGCCCCCTCCTGCCGGTCACCCGACCGAAAACTGTTTGATCCCTGCGGCAGTCTAGCATCTATGCCAGCAGCTTGGCAAACTCCTGCATCAGCATCGGCTCGGGCACCGCGCCCTCGATGTGGATCGCTTCGTCGATGACGGTGCGGGGCACGCCCATCACCTGGTATTTGGTGGCCAGGTGCGGGAACTCCACCACCTCCACCCCGTCGGCGGTGATCAGGTCGCTCTCCACGGCCAGTTGGTGCGCGAGCACCACAGCTCGAGGGCAGTAGGGGCAGGTCGGCGTGGTGAAGACCTGCACCCTCACCGGCCTGGTCAGCTTCGCCACCATTTTGCGCGTATCGGGCGCCAACCCAGAGTCTCCGCTTGAGGCCAGCTTGATGTCCTCGATCAACGTCCCGAACTCGTAGCCCGACGGGATGCCATAGAGGCGAATGCCATAGTCCTTGGCGCCGACGATGGCCACCGCGGGGATCTTGTCAATGCCCAGCCCATCGGCAACGGCCTTGTCCTTGACGAAATCATACACCTCAACGGAGAGCTTGCCCGAGAGGGCAGCCACCTCCTCCACGAGCTCGCGCGTCTCTCTGCAATACTGGCATTCGAATTCCTGGGTGAAGACCTTGAACGTCACCGGCGCGTCCAGGTCTGCCAACATCGCCTTCACATCATTACGGATTTGGTCGTTCATCAACGGCATCGTCCCCATTCCCCTTTCATGAAACTACACGATCGAGCTTGCTGGCCCGGTCACCGCTAGGTTAGACGCGCGCCCGCTGTTTCAGGTTACATCATTGGCGGCACGGGACGCTTGCCCCATGCCCGGCGCACACCGTCGCGGCAGACGGGAATGCAGGCCCCTTGACCGCGTGTGGCGCAGACGATATACGTTTATGGCTGGAGCCCGCATGCGACAGGAGGTAACGCCATGGATGAAGGCCAGAGGTGGAATGGCATCGGCGACGGGGCCCTGCAGGCCAAGACCGGCAAGACGTGGGCTGAGTGGTTCGCCATCCTAGACGCGGCCAGCGCGCAGCGGATGACGCACCCCGAGATCACCATTTACCTGTCTCAAGAGCAGGGCGTGCCCGACTGGTGGTGCCAGATGGTGACGGTCGGCTACGAGCAGGCGCGCGGCAGGCGCCAGGTGCATCAGAAAACGGACGGCTACGCGGCTAGCGCCTCGAAGACGATCGCCGTGCCGGTAAGCGCGCTCTACGAAGCATGGGCGGATGAGACAACCCGCCTCCGCTGGCTGCCAGGTGCGACCTTGACGGTCAGAAAAGCCTCCCCGGGCCGATCCATGCGCATCACATGGGATGACGGAACCCGCGTGGATGCGGACTTCTATGCCAAGGGGGACGGCAAGAGCCAGGTCAGCATTCAACACAGCAAGCTCCCAGATGACCAGGCGGTTGCCCGGATGAAGGCCTATTGGTCGGAATCGCTCGACCGGCTCAGATCGTTGTTGGAGCGCTAACTAACCGGCGAAGCGGTCTGCCATAAACGCCTCGGCCCGCGAGGCGTCCACCTCCAGGGCCACGTTGGCCGTCGCCGGGGTGCCCGGCCCGGGCAGCGCCGCGAGCATCGCACCCGAGGTGTGCTCTCCACGCGTTTCGATGAGAACCCGCAGGAGAGTGGCGCGCACCAGCGCCGGCTCGATCAAGGCGGCCACGGCCAACGGGTCGTGCAGGTGAGTCCACCCGCGGCTAGCGAAGGGTGGGTAGAGCGACACCTGGTCCGCCACGGCGCGGTGGAAGGGATCTCCGCATGCGGCGATGCGTTCCACGTCGTGGGGGCGGATGCGCACCTGCGTGGTCACATCCAAGGGCACCACCGTCGTGCGCGCCCCGGCGGATAGCACGATATGGGCGGCTTCCGGGTCACAGCGGAAGTTGTGCTCCGCCCAAGGGAGTTCCAGCGCATGGGCTCCGCCCACCACTCCCCCCATCAAGCACAACCCGGCCAGATTCTCCGCCAGGCGGGGCTCGCGCAAAAAGGCCAACGCCACATTGGTGAGGGGGCCGATGGCCACCAGGGTCACCTCGCCCGGTCGGGCCATCGCGGCCCGCACGATCAGGTCCACCGCGTGCTCGCGGGCTGGGTGGGTCGCTTCGTCTTCGGGATCCAGAAGACCCTTCCCCTCATGGCCGGCCCAGTAGACTTCGCGTTTTCCCAGTAGCGGCCGCGCTGCACCCATCGCCACCGGGATGGCGGCCATGCCCCGCAGCGCGAGCAACTTCAGGGCCATGCGCGCCCGCAGCAGCACGTCGCCGTAGACGGTCGTCACCGCCAGCAGCTCCAGCTCTGGCGAAGCCAGGATCAACGACAGCGCCAGGCAATCATCGACGTCGGTGCCGATATCAGTATCGAGAATGATGCGCTTTGGCGCCACGTGTGCCCCCTCTCTTAGTGAGACGGCTGGCCAAACCTGCCGCGCAAGTAGTGCAGCACGACCTGATCGATCTGGCCATCTTCCCGCCAGCGTTCTTCCAGGTTTTCCACGCCGACCAGCCGGCGCATCGCAGCCCCGGTGGCCTCGTCATAGATGCCGGAGATGGATCCAGCATGGTAGCCCGCGGCCCGGAGCATCGCCTGCAACTCACGCGTGATGGCCTCGTCGATCGGCCTGAGGTCCGCCGGGTCGCTCGGAAACAGGTAGAGCTTGTGCAGCTCAAGCAGGCGGCGCAACTCGTCGATGGGCGCGGGGTGATCGTCCACCCGCAGGTCGATGAACCGGTCGTTGCGGCCGCCGTACCCCCCACTCTCGCGCACCACCAACAGGGCTGCCGATTGTTGGCCGCGGCTATCACCGCCAGCCGCCTGGCCCGCTGCGAGCGCCGCGATCAGCCGGTCCCACAGGTCACCCGGCGTCGCCTCGTAGGCTGCGGCCATCGCGGTGACGGTCTCCTCGCCGACCAGGATGTTGCCCTGGCAGGCGTAGCCCGGCCCGGTGCGGCCGCCCGCCCAGTGCATGCAGGCCAGGCCAGTGAAGGTGGCCGCACGGCCGCACGCATCCACCAGCCCCACCTGGCGATGTGCGGCGCCCGGGTCGGAGGCAACCAGGCGCTCCAAAGCCTCTTCGGCCGGCAGGCCGGACGCCATCAGAGCCAACCCTTCGGGCCCGAACGTCGTATTGGCCCATGCCTGGGTGGTGACCGCGCCCACGCCCGCCCTGGCCCAGGGCACAACCGCGCCCACGGCCAGGAACTTGGACTCTACCGCGATGCCCAGGTCACCGCTGCGGGGGTCGCGGGCGACGATGGAGAAAGTTGATGGCCTGAGTGAAACCTCGCGCGGCGGCCACGGGACCATGGTGCACCCCCTCTGATGCAGGCCTATGTGACGGCAAGGTGCGCTGCCGGACTACTCCATCACACGACGCTCATCCTCCGCCTGGGTGCCCGGCGCGCCCCGGCGCCTCAGCAGGGCACGAAACAGGGCTTCATAACGGTCGGTGATGGCTTCCCAACTGTAGACAGACGACGCCCTGGCCATGGCGCGTTGTTGCAGATCGGCCAGCAGGCCCGGTTCGCCCAGCAGGCGCACCAGCAGTTCGCGCAGCGCCGGCGCACCTATCGCGCCATCGTAACTCAGCCCGGCATCCCCGATCGTTTCCAGGTTCTCCGGCGTGTTGTGCACGATCACAGCGTTGCCAAAGGCCATCGCTTCCAACAATGCTGGATGCGTGCCCCCCACGCCGGACGTCTCGACGAAGGCCGCCGCGTTCGAGCCCAATTCGTGATACGCCTCACCGAACTGGTAGCCGGTAAAGACCACCCGCGGGTCAACCGTTCCCCGCAGTTGCGCCTGGTACCCTTCCGCGTAGGGTGCATCGCCAACAATGACGCACTTGAGGGCGGTGTCGAGCCCGTGAAACGCCGCCACCAGGTGCTGGGCGCAGTTTTCGGGCACCAGGCGTCCCACGAAGAGCACGTACTGCCGCGGGGCCAACCCAAACCGCGCCAGCGTCTCACCGGGCGACACGCGCGGCACCTCCGAGCCATAGGGGATGTAATGAGGCTCGTGGCCGTAGGCCTGCCGGTAGTAGGCCTGGACGACACGTGAATCAGTCAGAAGGGCGGTAGGCAAAACCGTGGCCATGCGCTCGGCAAAACGGATGTAGGCTTTGGCCCATCCCGGCCACTTGTCCCGCTTCCAGTCCAGCCCATCCACATTGAGGACGGTGGCCTGGCGGGCCAGCCGCGGCAGCCAGCATACCAGGCTGTTGCCGGCGATCGCGTAGAGCGCGATGTCGTAACCCTGGGTGAGCGCATGCAGGCTCGAAAGTGCGGCATGGACGATGGTATCCAGGTATTTGTTGGAGATGGTGGGCAGCTTGACAAGCCGCATGCCACGGTAGGTGGGTTCGGGGTACGAGACGTAATTCGGGCGGCAGTACACCGTCACCTCGTGGCCGCGCTCGACCAGGCGCGCCCCAAGCTGCTCGAAGCAGGTCTCGACGCCGCTATAACTCGCCGGGACCCCCCGGCTGCCCAACATGGCGACTTTCACAGCGTATCCTTACGACTTGAGGCGGCCCATCAGCCACGCTACCCAGGCTTCGATGCCCAGGCCGGTCCAGCATGAAACCGCAAACAGGGGCGCGTTGGGGTTGACCATCTCCAGGCCGCGCCGGAAGTACGCCAGGTCGAACTGGAACACGCTCATCAGGTCGGCCTTGTTCAAGAGCACAGCATCCGCCTTGGCGAACATGCCAGGGTATTTGTACGGCTTGTCGTGCCCCTCGGGCGTGCTGGCTACGACCACGCCGAGGTCGGCGCCCAGGTCAAACTCGGCCGTGCAAACCAGGTTGCCGACGTTCTCGATGAAGAGCAAGTCCAGCTCGCGCAGAGGCAGCTCTGCCAGGGCGCCCTTCACCATCGGCGCGTCCAGGTGGCACGTGCCGCCGGTGTTGATCTGGACGACGGGGATCCCTCGCGCGGCCACGGCATCGGCGTCGATCCGCGACGCCAGGTCCCCTTCGATGACCCCGGGCCGGCACCCGGTGGGCAGGGCGGCCGCCGTGGAAAGGATCACGCTGGTCTTGCCGGCCCCTGGCGATGCCATCAGGTTCAAAACGAAGACCCCTGCCCGGGCAAAGGCCTCCCTGTTTTCCGCGGCCACCTGGTCATTGGCGCTCAGGATCTGCCGCTCAACCGGTATTCTCATCATCTACCTCGATGCTGTCGATGCGCATCTCGCGGCCGCCGGCGATGACCAGGTGCGCGCCGCCACAAACCGTGCAGGTTGCCGGGAGCGGAAGGGTCACCGGGTAGGACGAACCGCAATCACGGCAGGTCGCCGTCGCCGGCCGGCGATCGAACCGCAATATCGCCCCCTCCGCGGGGGTGCCGCGGCTCAGGATGTCGAAATAGAACTGCACAGAGTCGTCGATGAAACCGCCGATTTCGCCGATGACGAGATTGATCGCCGTGATACGCCTCGCTCCGGCTTTCGCAGCCGCCTCCAGCGCCACGGCGAGCACGCTTTGCGTTACCGCCAGCTCGTGCATGTCGGCTCAGGATGCGTCGAGCACGTGGAGCTTCGAGTCGCCCAGCAGGCCTGCATAGAAACTGCGCACACCCGCTTCGACGAAATCCACGGTGATCTTCTGGTCTCCTCCTTCGGGCTCGACGGCCGTGATCTGCCCCAACCCGAAGCGCTCATGCTCCACTTCCATGCCAGCGCGGTAGCGGCGGGCTGGCCCGACAGGTTTCCTCGTCAAAGCCGGGGTCGCCAGCGCGGCTTCCCGGTCGCGCCACATCTCGGCATAGAGGTTGAGCTTTTCCGGGGTCGTGAGCCTGGTGGTGAATTCCCCCGCCCGGCGGCGCGCCTCGCTGAGCTTAGGCATCAAGGCCTGCTTGCGCGCGTGCGGCGCCCCGCTCTTGGCCAGTTGAGCAGATGCCCTGGCAAGCCCCATCTCGAGGCTGCGCAGCGCAGCCCGCGGCTCGCCGTCAGGGTCGATACTCACCAGTACTACGCTGTGCGCCCGGCACACTTCAGCCCGGGCTTGCTCGCGGCGCTCCTCGGCAGCGACTTCCTCATCGCTCTTGCGCCCGCGGCGCGCCGTTCCCTCTAACCCCACAAACCGCACCACCAGGCTGATATCCGGGAAGGAGTAGTCCAGCTTAAGACGGCGCCCGGTGTCCGGGTTGACAAGCCACTGCGGCGAGAGACCCAGTTCGACATCGAAACCCGTGAAAACACGGGCGATGATCTCTCGCCAACCATTAACGGCATTGATCTGCATCTTGCCTCACACTCGCGATCTGCCACAGATGCCGCAGTGTAGCATGTGGCGCGAGGGGGTGTCAAACCATCTCGCCAAAGTCCCCTGACGGCGCCCTTTTCCCCACGCCGCCTCACGCGGGTATAATGGGCGCAGGCGCCGGGAAACCGCCGCGCATCGGCGCCGGGCGCGCACCGAAACTATCGATCAAAGGCGTTTTCTGCCCGATATGAGCATGACCCCCACTGCACTCGCCTGGGATGCTTTCGTGGCCGGACACTCCGGCGGCCACATCCTGCAGACCAGCCGCTGGGCGCGGCTGAAGTGCGCCTTCGGCTGGTCCATGGACCTGGCGCTGGTTGGCGCGCCCGGGCAGGCCGGCGCGCCAACAGCGGGAGGGCGCGATGCCATCGCGGCGGGGGCGAGCCTCCTTTTTCGCCGCCTGCCTTGGGGCCAGACGTTGGCCTATGCGCCAAAGGGCCCCGTGGTAGATTGGACCGATGCCCCGTTGGTGCAGGCCCTCCTGGCGGAGATGCGCCGCATCTGTCGCAAGCGCCGGGCGGCGCTGCTGAAGATCGAGCCCGATCTGGCCTCCTCTCCTGATGTCAATCGGATTCTTGGCGGATATGGCTTCACGCCGAGCGGCCAACACGTCCAGCCGCTCAGCACCATCCACCTGGACCTGACGGCCGATGACGACGCCCTCCTCGCGCGCATGAAGCCGAAATGGCGTTACAACATCCGCCTTGCCGCGCGCAAAGGCGTTCAGGTGCGCCAGGGGACGCCACAAGACCTGCCGCGCATTCAGGCGCTGATGGAAACCACCGGCAAGCGGGACGGCTTCGCCATCCACAGCCTGGACTACTACGCCCTGGCCACGCAGCTCTTCGTGCCCGCCGGGCTGGCCTCCTGGCTGGTAGCCGAACATGAGGGCCAGACGCTGGCAGCGATCGCCGTCTTCGCGCTGGGCCGCAAGGCGTGGTACATGTGGGGGGCCTCCGGCGAAGAGGGGCGCAACCTGATGCCCAATCATGCCCTGCAGTGGGCAGCCATCCGGTGGGCCAGGGAGCGCGGCTGCGCCGTCTATGATCTCTGGGGGATTCCCGCCGAGGCTGGGGAAGCATCAGCGCCGCCCGCTAGCGAGGAGACAGGGGGTGACGCTGGCCTTTGGGGAGTCTACCGGTTTAAGCAGGGGTTCGGGGGGCAGGTGGTCCGCTACACGGGCGCCTGGGACTGCCCGCTTTCCCCTACGGGCCACCTTCTCTATCGTCTGGCCCTGCGTCTGCGAGCGCGGCGCGGCTGAGCCGCCCCACAAGGCCAAAAGGACCGCACCAACCGCATGTTGAGCCTCGAACCGATCAGCGACCAAACCGCGTGGGACAGCGCCGTGCTGACCCTGGCGCGCCCGCACATCATGCAGAGCTGGGCCTGGGGCGAGACCAAGGCGCAGACCGGGTGGTCTGCGCGCCGCTTGCTGTGGCGAGACGCCGGACGGCCCGTCGCCGCCGCGTCGATCCTTGTGCGCCGGCTGGCTAGGCGGCTGCCCATCGCGATTGCCTATGCGCCCAAGGGCCCGCTTACGGATTGGTCCGACGCGGCGCTGGCCGAGGAGGTGATTTCAACACTGGAGGCTACAGCGCGCGCCAGCCATGCCCTGTTCGCCAAGATCGATCCCGACGTGCGCTCCGACACTGACGTTGGCAGGCGCGTGGTCGCGATGCTGGCGCGGCGCGGCTGGCGGCCGTCCGAGGAACAGATCCAGTTTCGCAATACCATGATCAGCGATCTGGCAGCGGGCGAAGAGGCGCTGTTGGCGGCCATGAAACCGAAGTGGCGGTACAACATTCGCCTTGCGGAGCGCAAAGGCGTGACGATTCGCCACGGGAGCGCCAGCGACCTGCCCGCCTTCTACGCCATGTACCAGGAAACCGGCCAGCGTGATGGTTTCCTGGTGCGGCCCTATGGCTATTACAGGCATGTGTGGGAGCCGTTCCTCGCCGGCGGCCTGGCCCACCTCCTCCTGGCCGATGTGGAGGGGCAGCCGGTGGCCGGATTGATGCTTTTCGTCTACGGGCCCACAGCATGGTACTTCTACGGCGCGTCCACCGCGCAGGCGCGCGAGCTGATGCCCAATCACGCCTTGCAATGGGCCGCGCTTCGCTGGGCCAGGGCTGCAGGCTGCACCCGATATGACTGGTGGGGCGCGCCTGACCGGCTGGACGAAAGCGACCCCATGTGGGGGGTCTACCGGTTCAAGGCCGGGTTCGGCGGGGAGTTCGTGCCGAGCATCGGCGCCTGGGACTATCCAGTGGGGTCGGCGCGCTACTGGGTCTACACCCGCGCCATGCCCAGGCTGCTGGCCCTGGCCCGTCGCCGCCATAGATCACGTGGGCCAGGCAACCTTACTCCCGCAACCCCTAGTGCGGACTCCGCTTCATGGCCGAGGATGTGATGGAAGTGCACCATCTGGACGGGAACCACCGCAACAACCGGTACTCGAACTGGACACTCCTTCATGCCCACTGCCATGACCAGGGCGGCCATTTATTCCATGTTCTGCTGTGACTTGTTCATAGCTTGTCGGAAATTGCGACTTGACACCACCATCGCAGTGTGATATAAGTGGCAAACCTGAGGACAGGTGACCGTCGCCAGCCCCGGGCCAGGGCCTCAAGAGGGCCGGGAAGCTCGTGGGCAGACGTGGTATGTCGGGACGATCCTCCTTGTTCCGGCCCGACTTGAAGCCAGAGCTGGCAAGCCCTCGATCGACGAGGAGGCTATCTGCGCAGAGTGGCGCAAAGGTAGCCTCCTTTTGTTTTCGCTGAAGATCGTGCCAGCCGGGCTGATCGTTTGCAGGGTGAGCTGCCCGCGGAGCGCTCACCGGAAGAGCATCCTGTGTATATACCGAATCCAGACCTCTTGCGAGGCACCTTGCATGTGCCCGCATATGAACGCGACTCCTGCGGCGTCGGCATGGTCGTCGACATCAAGGGCCGGCAATCCCATCGGATCATCCGGAATGCCCTCACCGTGCTGGTCAACATGCGACATCGCGGCGCCGTGGGCAGCGAACCCAACACCGGTGATGGAGCCGGAATCTTGATGCAGATTCCCCACGCTTTTCTGCGGCGCGCTTGTGCGCAGGCGGGGATCGAACTGCCCGCGCCCGGGGCCGGCCGCTACGGGGTGGGAATGCTCTTCCTCTCCCCCGATACGGCGCAGCGCCACGACTGCGAAAGACGGCTCGAACAGATCATCCGAGACGAGGGGCAGCGCGTGTTGGGGTGGCGCACGGTTCCCACCGATGGCAGCACCCTGGGCAGGACGGCCCGCTCGCGCGAGCCCGTAGTCCGGCAGGTGTTCATCGGCGCAAGCGACGACAGCGCGGACGAGATGGCCTTCGAGCGAAAGTTGTTTGCGATCCGGAGGCTGGCGGAGAACGCCATCCGGTATAGGAAAGACGGCGGAGACGACTCCTTCTATATTCCCAGCCTTTCCTGCCGCACCATCGTCTACAAGGGGATGCTCACATCGACCCAGGTCGAGGAGTTCTACCCCGACCTGAGTGATCCGACCATGGAGACCGCGATCGCCCTGGTGCATGCCCGGTTCAGCACCAATACCTTCCCGAGTTGGGCTCGCTCACAACCCTTCCGCTACATGTTGCACAACGGGGAGATCAACACCATCCGCGGCAACCAGAACTGGATGCGCGCCCGCCAGGCGGCCTTCAAGTCGGACTTGTTCGGAAGTGACCTGAAGGGGATGCTGCCGGTCATCCGCCCGGACGGAAGCGACTCGGCCATGTTCGACAACACCCTCGAGTTCCTGGTGCTCACCGGGCGCTCGCTGCCGCACACGGTCACGATGATGATCCCGGAACCGTGGAGCGGCGACCCGGAGATGAGCGAGGAGAAGCGCGCCTTCTACGAGTACCACAGCTGCCTCATGGAGCCATGGGATGGTCCCGCTTCCATCGCTTTCACCGATGGAAGATTCGCCGGCGCCGTCCTCGACCGGAACGGGCTGCGCCCTTCACGCTATTACATTACCGAGGACGATCTGCTGGTGCTGGCTTCAGAAGTCGGTGTGCTCCCTATTCCCCCAGGATCTGTGGTCGAGAAGGGGAGGCTCCGGGCGGGCCGGCTGCTCCTGGTAGACACCCAGGAGGGTCGGCTGATCTCCGATAGCGAAGTGAAACACCGCCTGGCGACAGCCCAACCGTACGGCGAATGGCTGAAACAGAACCTGGTCGAGCTCAAGGACGTTCACGAGCCGGCTGGGCCGCCGTCGCAGACCTCGGCCCTGGGGGACGCGGGGAAGCCCTCGACCGCAGGGAGGGGGAACGCCCTGCCCGGAGCCGCGGAAGTGGCGGGGGCTTCGCAGGGAGACGGGCAACCGCCCGAGCTGGTTCGACGCCAGTTGGCCTTTGGCTATACCTTCGAGGACCTCAACCTGATCTTGGGGCCGATGGCCAGAGACGGCGTGGAACCTGTCGGCTCGATGGGCAGCGACACGCCGCCGGCAGTGCTCTCGGATAAGCCGCAGCTTCTCTACAGCTACTTCAAACAGTTGTTTGCCCAGGTCACGAACCCTCCCCTGGATGCCATCCGCGAAGAGATTGTCACCAGCAAGGCGGTGGCCCTGGGAGCCGAGGGCGACCTGTTGCACCCCGGGCCGCACAGTTGCCGCCAGTTGATCCTGAAGCGGCCCATCGTCTCGGCTTCGGAGTTTGCCAAGCTGCGGCAACTGGACCTGCCGGGGCTGCGTGCGGTGACCCTGTCGATCCTTTTGCCGGTTCCCAGCAACGGGACGACCGATGGGGGGGACGCCCTGGCCCGCGCCATGGAGAAGCTGTGCCAGGCCGCAGACCAGGCCATCGCCGAAGGCGCCAGCATCCTGATCCTCTCCGATCGCGGCGTCAACAACAGTCAGGCGCCTATTCCGGCGCTGCTGGCCATGGCCGGAGTGCATCATCACTTGATCCGCAGCGGTACGAGGACACAGGTGGGGCTGGTTGCCGAGTCCGGTGAGCCGAGAGAGGTTCACCATTTTGCTCTCCTCATCGGATACGGGGCCGGCGCCATCTACCCCTACCTGGCGTTCGAGACCCTCGACGCCATGATCGTGCGCGGCCTGCTGAAGGATCTTCGCTATGAGCAGGCCGTCGAGAACTACATCACGGCGGTCGTCAAGGGGATCGTCAAGGTGATCTCCAAGATGGGGATCTCCACGATCGACGGCTACCGGGGGGCGCAGGTCTTCGAAGCCCTGGGGGTGGATGCCGGCGTCATCGACCGCTATTTCACATGGACGGCTTCGAGAATCGGTGGGGCCGGAATCGACGTGATCGCCGCCGAGGCACTCAAACGCCATGAACGGGCATTCGCCGAACGCGGGCGCAGGGCGACGGTCCTCGATACGGGCGGCCAGTATCACTGGCGCTCCGATGGCGAGGAGCATCTTCTGAATCCCCTTACGGTGCACAAGCTGCAACACGCCTGCCGTACAGGGGACTACGGCGCTTTCAAGGAGTATACCGCGCTCCTCAATCCCCCGAACGGGCGGAAGCCCTCGACCGCAGGGAGGGGGAACGGCTCCCATCCCGCCGGAGAAGCCCTCGACCGCAGGGAGGGGGTAGGCGGCTCGGCCATAGGAGGAGATTGGGCCCCTGCCCGTATCCATCTCCGCAGCCTCCTCGATTTCGACCTGGCGGGCCAACCGGTTCCTCTCGAGGAGGTCGATCCGGTCGACTCGATCGTCAAGCGGTTCAAGACCGGCGGTATGTCCTATGGCTCGATCAGCCTGGAGGCGCACCAGGCTCTGGCCATCGCCATGAACCGCCTGGGCGGAAAGAGCAATTCTGGCGAG
>Ga0315289_10005126_pt1 | contig 19419 bp, 28 predicted proteins | sample YL17G11_40_MG_FD_203452 | JGI IMG/M metagenome (GOLD analysis project Ga0315289, IMG submission 203452) | Sediment microbial communities from Yellowstone Lake, YNP, Wyoming, USA - YL17G11_40 | ecosystem: Environmental > Aquatic > Freshwater > Lake > Sediment | place: USA: Wyoming | collected...
TTGAAACAGAGCCATAACCGCCGTAAATATCCCAAACTTCAGTAGTCCATAGATAAAAGCCCGAGGTATCGCAGTCAGCGTTCCAAGAAATCGTGTTTATCATGGGCCAGTAGCTAAGAGGCGTTTGATTAGTTAAAGACCACATTGGACTGCAATAAATAATTATCAAGGCGCTGCTCAGGCTGAAATTATATTGGCTGGTGATTGTAAAATTAAATAAAATTGTTTCGTTATTGTAAGCTTGTGCTGGGCCTACGGCCTGAACGGTAAGCTGCTGATTTAGGGGAAAACCAGAGATGTTTATAGCGTCGAAGAGATTTACGAAGGTGCGGTTATCCGTTGCTCTTATCCCAGTTGCATTTACTATCTGCGTTGCCGTAATATTACTTACGTTCCACTTCGCGCCCAGATATGAGTTGAAATCCGCAGTAAGATTGGTGCGGTTGATGTTGAACCAGGTTAAGGGTGTTGCGTTGAGCTTGTCAAATTCATAAAATAAGTCTGTCGAAGTGTTGGCAAGGCGGCTTCCTGCGCTTACGTTGATATATTTGCAGTAGTGAAAAATCACAGGGCCACATTCATTTGTGCCGCAGACTGAAACAAATTCGCGCGAATTGTTTGTTACGTTGAAGTTTATGCACATGGCAACCTGGTTATAGTTTTTTGATGGTATTGCTGGCTCTATTGACTTGTTGAACATTACTGCTCCGGTAAAATTCCAGCTAAAGGTTTCGTTCATGGGCATATAGAACGGCCCGAAGGCGCGGCCACTTTCATAAACATAGGAGTTAGCTAACTGTCCTTTGAGTGCAACTGTTTCCTGATAGCTCTTTGTACCCTGGTAAGCAGTACCCGAGATTATATCCTGGCGGGCCATAGTGAAAGGCGCACCCGATAAGGCGCGGGCATAGCTTGTCCAGTTGTTCAGGTTTGTTTCAAATCCGCCTGTGCCGTCCGAGCCATTGACGGCGATAAAATCTGCGCTAGCTAAGGAGAGGAGAAAAAGAAGCGCGAAGATTGTTTTAAAGTTAATCATTTTACATCAACCCTCAGTTTCCCCAGTCTTCCACATGCAACTTGCGCCTTAGTTCTTTTATCGCCTGCCATTCATCAGCCCCACGCAATAACTTTGCTTCGAGGTCGTCAATCGCCTGCCTGACTTGCTCTACAGAAAGGCACTTGCCTGCGCCGTGCTGCTTCTCTAATGCAAACAGCCTCAATCTTAATTTTCTTACACCTTCATCATTCAAGCCCATCTTCATCACCCCACACCGAGCTTGCGCTTCAACCTTACTTCTTCTGGCACTATATCATAGATAGCAAAATGGAACTCTCTTTCGTTAAGCCCTATATTTCGTATGAACTTTGCGAGAAGTGTCCGTGCCTTTGCTTGCATTTTCTCCCGCCGTTTAGAAACTTCTGGTTTTATTCCTACTGCATATTTGACGCCTTGTTTCAACTCCCAACAATAGCCGCCGTATTCTATTTCATGAAGTGCTTTCGCTATTGCTAACATATTTTCAGGGGTTGATAGATGCTCAATCAGCCGTATTTTATCACGTTTTTCCATCTTCATCACCCCACACCGAGCTTGCGCTTCAAATCTGTCTTACTTATGAATAAACCCCTAAACTTCCCAACTTCTACGAGCTTTATATTTCCATCGACGTATTGGAATGTTATGTTATTTGTTTCCATATACGTTGGAAGGTCGTCAATCGCCTGCCTGACTTGCTCTACAGAAAGGCACTTGCCTGCGCCGTGTTGCTTCGCTATCTTTTCGAGGTCTGCAAGCCTATTGCTATGCTCATTCACACGAAAGATAACGTCGTCAAGAACATCTTGTTTTGCCATAGGCATCACCTTCTAAATATCGCCCTCTCTAACGGCGTTAAATCCCAATATGCCATCACAGCGAATAGGTTTTCGGAAATGCGCTTCAGCAAAAATGGGTCTTTGGGTTTATCTTCCCACTTGCTCCACTTATCGACTTCCCACAGGACAAAATAGCCGTCTGAATTTGGTGGCAGGTATTTTGCTGGAACCATCGGAACTTGCGCGGAAACTCCTGCTTCTACTTGCAGTTGTTGCTTGGGGTTTTCCTTGCTCCTTGCAAAGTCCCATGTCTTTCTCGGAAGAACGACGGCAGAATTAAACTTTATTGGCGCGTTCCATTTATCCTCGCTGAAAGTGCCACCTCCGTTCTGTCCTCCCCACGATAAGTCTTGAGCCTTGAATAAAACACGCCTAAACTTTAGAGGAGCTATGACGAGGCGAGGATAGCCTTGCACAGTCAAGCCAGCCCGTTTCATAGCCTCGAAAACGTCCACTATCTTGCGCCCATCCTTTAGGATGAAGTAAGCTGATTTGAGCGCGTAGTAGTCCTTCAGGAAGCCGCCCTTCTTTCCCTTGAGCGCGGCGCAATATTCGTGCCATGCCGCCTTTGCTGCGTTCTTATCCATCTCGATTTGTTTTACACCTTTCATCTTCATCACCCCACACCGAGCTTGCGCTTCAAATCTGTCTTACTTATGAATAAACCCCTAAACTTCCCAACTTCTACGAGCTTTATATTTCCATCGACGTATTGGAATGTTATGTTATTTGTTTCCATATACGTTGGAAGGTCGTCAATCGCCTGCCTGACTTGCTCTACAGAAAGGCACTTGCCTGCGCCTTTCGCCTTTTCATTCCAATTCCCAGTAGGCAGCCATCTGCATTTTGCACATACGGGCAGGTGGTGAACTGGGCATTTGGACTTGTCGTATGCGGCTTCCTTTTGTTTTTTGGTTGGCATGTTCATCTCCTAAGGTTCGCTTCCACACGCTCAAGCTCCTCACCAGTAATTGCCCCACATAGCTGGAGATAGCGGGTATAGATGCGTGTCCAGTAGCGCTCCCAGTCGCGGTAATCCTTGACCGTTGTCAGATTGAGAGTACCGAACCACCCCGTAGTTGTATAAACCTTATAGTTGGAGTTGAATGTCGAGTTAAAGGCGGCTTCGTGCGCGTGTGTAGAGTATTTGAAAGCCGAGATAAAGACAGGGCCGCATAGGTTGGTTTCTGAATATATAGAGTTATTATAGGGACTTATTATAGGTATATCTTTCTGAATGAGGCGCGTAATGTTGTAGATGTTTTTATTGAACTGAAAGACTATGGCTAGCTCATGTGTGCTGTTTATCGGATAAATCTCGGTGCGGTTCTGCGGCTTCGGGACTATCGTTAAATCATTCTTTTTAAGCTCCTGGTGTTCGCAGATTTTGGCGTAATACCAATCAACTACGCTTGGGGTGTCCCAGCTTATCGGGCCGTATGTGCCGCTTTGCAGAAGCCATATAACGCTCTCGCGGGTGCAGGACTGCGCGGTTATATTTATAAGAAGGAGGGAAGCCACTAGAATAAGAGATAGGGCCACCAGTCGGCTTCCCCTAATTGCCTTGCCATTAGAATTAGCGCAATTCCTACACAACTCGCGACCGCGTGCAACTACTGCGCCGCATGTTCTACAAAAGTTATCCCAGCCTATTACCATTTTTAAGCCTCCTTGTATGTCGGCAGTTTGCTTATTGGCAGTTTGGAGATGTCTATGTACATATTTTCGCCTTTTTGAGATGATATTTTTTGGTTATTTTTTTCTTGCACCTGACGCAGAAAATTGGTACTTCTGCTAATAAATAAACTATTTCACATTTGGGGCAAGTAGCCGTTATAATGCCCGTATTTGTTCCCCTTCTTGTTTCTAAGTCATATATTTTTTTTTCCATGTTTTTTTCCTCCTAGTTTATAGTGCTTCTCACTTTCGACTAGCTCAAAGTTCTTGGAATGGCAGGGCGGGCAGTGCTTGGGCGAGCTTTGACGCGGTATCCATTTATGCCCGCATGTATTACACTTAAAGAGCGGGATTTTTAAGATTATCATATTTATCTCTCGGGGTTGATTTCAATATGCTTTCGGTATGCTATGGCTTTTAGCTTCTCTAAAGCCATGCGTATATCTTCCTGTTCGTAGGGTAATAGTTCAGGCTCTCCTATCTCTGCCAGGTGTGCTAGCGCCCAGCTAGCTCTCCGCATTTGCATTTTGCAGGCATATTCAGGGTTCATCATTACCACCTATGGCGCTCCTGGCGTTGTGCCTATTCCTAAGTCTGCTCCAAAAAATATCATTATGAGCATAAAGAGAAGAGCAACTATGCCCGCCAAAAACCACCAACCTATTTTTTCCATATACGTATAAGGATGAGTATAAAGAGAAGATCAACTATGCCCGCCAAAAACCACCAACCTATTTTTTCCATATACGTATAAGGAAGGCAAGATATATAAACCTATCTATTGCTTTTACGACGTGCTAAAAGAGTTTTAGAATTACTTATAGAGTTCTTGAATTGCCTCTTTTGCCTCACTTATGAGCGCGTCGAACTTGGAGGCAGCTAGGCCGTTTGTAATGCTAGCCTCTTCCATGAGCAGGCGCACATCTTCTTTTTTCAGCCTGCCGACTGCCGCGAGGACTGCCGCCGCACGCCAGGCCAGCATGAGCGCCCCGACATCAAATATATACTGCTCCCCTGTCGGCTTCTCTATTTTTTCGGCTTCTTTTTCCATTTATACCACCCCTAAAAGTCAAAAAAGCTTTTCTTTTCGCGGCTTCTTGAAATTATGGACTTTGAGAGCCTTAGGCTTTCTGCCAGCTTTCGGGTAAGCTCTCTTATGCTTGTTCGGTCTATGCTTGCTTGCTCGGCTGCCCAATCCTTAAAACTTTTATCCACTCTCATCATAGGGTATTTTCCCATGTTCCCACTAATAGGAGCGTTCGTAATCTCCCGTTTTACCTTTTGTGGCCTGCTTGTTTGTGGTGTCTAGATAGTTTGAAATTAGGCCAATTACAAATATGATTATCCAAACAACCGAGATTATCATTAGGCAAACGGTGAGCGGGAGAAGTAATATAGAGATAGCTGTATAACCTCCGCTTTCAGCTATGGCATAGCCTAGATAGGTTGTTGCGGTACAGAAAAGTAGGGCAATCCATGAGAAGAAGAACTTAAAAACTCCCTGAGTTTCAGGAAAAACATGGGCTAGCATGGTTGCTATCAGGGCCGGCCCAAGCGTTGAGGCTATTACGGCCATCTCGTAAGCCATGAGAGAGTAATAGAAAGAAAAGAATAAAAAGGTTGGGGCGGCCTGGCCGCCCCGTTGGGGTGCTTATCGCTTTCCACCTGCGCCTCCGAATGAGCGCAGTACGGTGTATATCAGCACAGAGCATACCCCGACTATGACTACAATGCCGATAAAGCTACCGAGCGTACCCATTCCTGCTATTCCCTGATTGATGAGAACCACACCCTCAGAGGCAGAGTTCCCGCCGACTAGGGCAAGCGTTGAGTTTCTGAACTGGGTTGCTACCAGTCCGGCTACTCCCACGACCATAATCAGTACTAGCAAAGCTATGGCGTACGAGGAAAGCGCATTAATATTTCCACGTTTATATCTCACGTTTCACCTCCGCTTTATAGGCAAAGGAGCTTTAAAATGCCCTGAATATAAGCTTATGCTAGCACGCTTACGTCTGTTGCTTGCTATCAAGCCAAAAAGAAGGAAATTAGGGTTAAGGCTATGGCAATCATTAAAACCTGCCCGCTTACTAGTGCGAAAGTCCATAAAAGGATAGTTGCGAACAGGGTTAAGGTGCTGGCTGCCAGTATTGACTTTTCCTTTGCGAAGTAGCCCATAGCAATAACGCAGACGACCCAAAACGCGCCTAGAAGGAGCGAAAAGAATAGCTGGTTTGTTTCAGCGTTTATAAGTTGGGATAGCTGTAAGAGGTCGGTAATGCCTGCGGTGTCGTTCCATGCCATTTTTACGCCCTCCATCTCAATATAGCGCTTATGAAGAAGAACATTATAGCTAGGCTGAAAGCGATTGTAAGCCAGCTAGCTAACCAGCCCAGGCCCAGGCCGGTCATGTTCAGAAGGTCGGTTAAAATGCTCTGCCCGACGCTTATTATAGCAAATACGCCTTTTATCGCGTTAAGGGCGTTCAGGCTGATAGCGAAGGGAATACCGAATATGTCGCCGGCTGTTATTTGGTTGGCCTGAGTAGTATTTACCATCTGCTTTATCGTGTCGCTAGTTGCCTTAGTTTGGTTGAAAAACGTAAAGTTCGTGCTGTTTTGGGCTAGCGGGTGGCGCGCGCTGGCATCCTCTATGAAAAGCGTTATGCCGGCTATGACTATGAAGCCGGCTATTAGCGCCATCATCAGCCCGTATATGCTATCTTCCATGTTCTCACGTTTTCAGCCTGTACATTATTACTAGTGTTGCCACTCCTAAGCCCACCAGCGCCCCCAAGCCGACATCATAGAGGCCTAGAATGGCTGAGCCTGCCAGGGCCACAAAGCCTAGTAGAACGGCTATGGCTGGGTTAAAGAGGCCTGTTGCCGGAATGAAAATAACTAGGAAAAAAGCTAGGAATTGCCCGAAGTTGCCGAATTGGGCGCTTGTCGTAAAGTCTAGGGTTTCTTCCCACATAACGTACTTTGTACTTGAATACTCACACCATAGAGTAGCTACATAGCGGTTTCCGGTGGTGTTGCCTAAGTTGCAGCCCAGCGTACCGGCAGCGCTGGTTAAGCTATTGGTGCAGTTTTGAATAGGGCCGAAAGGCCCAATCCGGTAAGTTTGGAGGGTGCAGGCATAGGCTAGCCCTGCCGTGTCGGCATAATCGCAGTAATACCAGCCCGTCGCGTTGGAGAATGTGCAGGAAAAGGCTATTGAGCCGTAGTAATTCCAAAACTCGGCTGTGTTAAGGTCATTTACGATAAAGGTCTTTTGGCAGAGGGCAGTTGCGGGGTCGCAAGATATAGTCTGGGTTGCGTCTGTCGAGTAGATTATGCGGCCTGTGGGATTAATGAGAATGAATTTATAGAAAACGTCTATTGGCTGAAGGTATATGCTGGTTGTGCCATCTGCGGCGGTTTTACCCATAGCTATTAGTTCTAGCGAGTTATTGTAAATCCTGTACCTGAGGACTTGAATAACTATGCCGCTTAGAGGCTGATTGGTCGAGCCGAGAACTGTAAATTGCGTAAGCTTCGCGTACGTCGAGTTAAGTAAGAACTGGTCTATGGTATTTGTAATGTTATTTATTGTCGCATTGACGAGGAAATAGGAGCGGGGCGAGTAGATAATGCTCCCGTTATGAAATTCGTGCTGCTCTATGCTATCCGCTTTGAGAGAGGCCCAGGCCGGAGTAATGCAAATACGGGCTATGTAAGTATTATTCCATTTATGGCTGTAATTCTTGTTTACGCTCCCTTTCGAGAAAGTAAAGGACTTTTCAAAGCTTCCGTTAAGAAGCTCGTAAGTAATCTCATCTTTTAGATAGTAGGTAAGGGCGATTGTGCCGGCTGTGCAGTTCGAGAGGTTAAACGCTGTAATGGTAAGGGTTTGGTTGGCAGATGTATAATTGCGCGAGAAGCCGCCGTATGAGAAAGTGAGATTAACAAAAGCTCCGAAGGTCTGAGAAGGCAGGGTAATTACTGGTACTACTAGGGCGGCGGTGTAAAACGGATAAGTGGTGTTGCCGCTCTCTTTGTAAGCTGTATGTAAAAAAACAGTTGCGTTTATCTGTGCATTATTTACGAATGAGATTATAGAGGTATTTGCGCCCAGTATGTCGCCTTCCAGCAAGTCGGTGCTGTTAAGCGTGAAATTAGAGAAGAAGTAGGCAAAGTAAAGGCTTTGCTTGACAGAGGTTGAATTTAAGATTTGGTTTGTGCCGTTGGAGTAGGTAATTAGAAGCTGCCAAACTAGGGTAATATTTGAGTTGTTGGAGAGAATTAAAGGTGTTTCTAAGGAGCGGTTGTAAGTCGCCAGGTGGTTTATGAAGCTAGTGCGGGTGGTGCTGTACAGGCTGTTATTGTACCATAGCGAGGCGTACGGGGCTGTAATGAGCGTGTTAAATTGGAAAGTTGAGTTAAAGAAGGCCCGCTCTGTTTCATTTATGGCGGTCTTATAGGTATTGCCTATTTCCTGCATGATTATTTCTGCGAAAGTAGTTATTGCGCTGGTGTTTGTATTCTCGTTTTGGCAGGTTATATTAATTGTGTGGCCGCCTATGCTAAGCTCTGAAAGAATATCGGTATAATGGGTATAATTGCTTACTGAGCCGAGGTAAGTTTCTGTGCCGTCTAAGGTCTGCCAGCATGGGTACGCTGTTTTATTTCCCCAAACCATAAAGTCAAGGTCGAGCGTCGAGTTTAGATAGGTCGAGTTTGCAGGAGAGATTATATTGATGCTTGTTGGCATGGGTGGCAGCCCACCACCTCCCTCTCCCAAGCCCAAGACTATCAGCGCGAGGTCGCTCGAGTTGGTATAGTCTTTTGTGGTGCTGTTCGCTCCGAGAACAGCTTTACTGGCGTTCAGATAAAAGGGGCTTTCATTCACTACTGAGCAGGTCGCAGTATCGGTGCGGCCTACTGGAATTGTAAATACTTGCGAGAGGCCCGAGAGATTAGTATAGTTATTTTCGACGTAATTAAAGTTCGAGGAATTAGAGATATTGAAGGAGGCGTTAAAGACGGGCCAGTATGAGGCGTTGGTAATATTGACCTGCATATAGCGGTTCAGAATAATCTCGTTGCCGTAGCAGGTAAAGGCGCTGTAATTGACCTCTCCTATAATGTTTGTAAGGCTTGTGGCGGCAAGAACTCTAATAAATTCAGATGTCCAGGTGCTATTTACTAAGACTATGTTCGAGATGTTTGCACCCGCAGTAAGGTCTATAAATATTGCCGTGTTTGCGTCTATGAAAGTAATATTATCTACATAAGCAGTAGCTAAGTTAATGTTATAAATAAAGTAATCTGCCCCTGGACTGTTAGTTCCTATAATGCGTATTTCTTTCAGTTGTTTGAAAGTTATTAATCCCCCAGCACTAACAATAGCTCGTAAGTTATTGGGTGCGCCGACTTTCTGAGAAAATGTTATATTTGTGAAATTTGCATTGCTTAATGTTGCGCCACTAAGAACATAAACACCGTAATCTCCTTGAAAGCTCGAGTTGATGAAAAAAAGTTCGTTTATTATATCGCCATGAGTTGGCACATAAAGCCCCGGCCCCCAACTGGCACTTAGAAAACAGTTTTTAATTGTTATATTGTTCATAGTTATAAAGCCGATAACTGATGAAAATTTTATGGCTACTGACGCTGTTGCAGTAATGCTATATCCAGCACAGTCTAATATGATATTACTACCATTTATATTTAATCCTGAACTCGTAGTACAATCTCCTAAGTCTGAGGTTAAAACAGTTGTGTTTCCGTCGGTAAGGTAATCTCCGCACGCGAGGGCATAGCTCACGCTTGCGAGAAGAAGAAACATTATGGGGAGTAGATAGAGCCTCATCTTACGCCGCCTCCCTCTGTGCGCCCATATTGGACTATGCAGAGAAGCAAGCCAAAGGCGAGAGTAATTTTAGGCATTAAGTCCATAAGCGTAAGCAGGCCGCCGCTTGCCGGAGAGCTTACGGCTGCTATGGCTGGGTTGTTTGCTATCTGAGTTAAGGCACTAAAGAAGTTGCCGGTTATAAATACCTCTATGCAAAGCAGGATAATCGCGAGAGGCATAAACGCTGGGTGGGTTGGAAACATGAAGGCAGTAATCAAAATTCCCAAGTGAAAGAGAATGGCCGCCATTACTGCTATTTTATCTAGGCTATTTACCACGTTGAGGCCTGTCTGAAAAAAAGAGTTGTCTATTTGAGAGCCAACTAGGGAATTGCCGGCATAAATTACGATTAATGCGGCTAGGCAGAAGGCAAAAATAGCAACTGCCACGACTAGCAGGTCTGCAACTGACATTTTAGCCTCCTAGAGCGCCTTTATTTGCCCTTTGACGATTTTTCTAAACCGCTTAATCTCGCTTTTTTTAATCATGTTCTCCCTCTAAAATCCATGTATTTTCCGCATGGCGCGCATAGAGTTGTCTGTGGTGTTGTAATAGAATGGGGTTCTATAATTACCGGAGCGTCTTGCTGTGCGGTCTGTCGCATTTCTAAATCCTACTATGCGTACTCTTTCGCCTTCGGAAGTTCGAGCTACTTTAACGGCTCGTTTTTCTCCATTTATTCGTCTAGTTGTTCTTCTCCAATACATCTCTCATCATCTCCTCCGCCTTCGTTTTGTTCTTCTTTGTAAAGGTCGGAATGATATACCTGCGCTGAAACTCGGGGTTTTGCCGACTATCCCGAGAAGCGAAGCGCCAAAGCTGGCCTGTGGCCTTGTTGCCTTGCCTAGAAGGTTGCGAAGGCCGCCGCCGCCCATGCCGCCGCCTCCGCTTGGCATGGGAGGCATGGGAAAGGGGAATTTGAAAGGAGTAATATTATATGAAGGCGGTGGCGGTGTAAATGGCGGGGTTTTGGGAGGAGTAAATGGGGGTGTAATTGGAGGGGTAATCGGCGGGGTAAGCTGGGGCGTAAATTGAACTGTGAGCTGAGGAGTAAAAGGTGGATTATATGGAGGGGTAATCGGCGGGGTAAGCTGGGGCGTGAAAGGTGGGGTAAATTGTCTGCCTAGTTGTGGTGTGAATTGCTTTGTAATTTGTCTGCCTAGTTGTGGTGTGAATTGCTTTGTAATCTGAGGCGTAAATGGAATAGTCATGGGCGGGGTTATTTGAGGGCTGAATGGTTTAGTAAGCTGTAATGTGAATGGTTTAGTAAGCTGGGGTGTGAATGATATACCTGCTGCTCCGAAGGTTTGTTTTTGGCTTGTGCCGAAGATTTGTTTTTGGCTTGCTCCGAAAGTTTGGAAGCTTGGCAAACCCATGAATGGAGCGGATATTTGGGCTTGGACTGGCTGCATGGCTACTTGTGCCGCTACTGTTGATTTTATGATTTGGTTTCTTACGAATGGAGGGCCTATTATCTGGGTAAATTGCTGTTGAATAACTCCCGAAGGGCTGGCACTAAGCGGTTTAGTTGAAAGTTGTAAGCTGCCTTCCCGCGCACTTATAGGAAATATGGAATATGTTTTTTCCACTCCGATAGTAATTATTCTTTGTTTTCCCATAAATATTGTTCCTTCTATTTTTGAAAGCCTGGCTGATTTATAGCCTCTGAGGGAAGCCATCATATCAGACGCGCTTATCGGTCTTATTGGCATGGCTGCTGGTTGTGTTGCTATTGGTGGGCGTACGCCCATGCTATCAGGCGATTTTATCGGTGCGCCTCCTCCTAAGTTATATTGGACTTTTTCCAAACCTCCTGCTACTGCTGAGTAGCGTATTTCCTGCCTGAAATTGCCGAAAGTTGCGATTAAAGTTTGCTCTCCGGCTGGACCTGGAAACTGTTTGGAAGCTACTAAACTCTCTTTAATTGTGCCTACGAACTCTAATTTTCCTTTTGGTAATTCTTTAAATAATGCACCTGCTCCAACTGCGCGCCAGCGTACTGCCCCTGTTTTTGCGGGTACTAGCTCGAAAATGCGGGCTGACCTGTAAGCGCCTCCCTCAAATACATAGCTCCCTCCTTTTGGTACTCTTAGTTCGCTTTCTACTGTTGCCATCTGCCGTACGCCTTTGCCTGTTTCTACTGCAAACTGTTTAGTAATTGTTTTTGAAAGAATTGGAGGCTCAGGAAAAGATGAGCTTAGTGGTTTATCTACTAGTGTATATGCTTTTCCTACTGCTGCGCCTCCTAGCTTTCCTATCGCTAAAAATGCGCCTACTTGGGCGGTGCTTTCTAGTGGGTGTTCTATTGCATATTTCCCAATCGCAGGTACAGAAACTAGTGCGCCGAATGTTATAAGTTCGGGGATTTTCTCAGGCTTTCTTATTACGGCCTCTCCTGCCCCTACTATCGAGCGCATGAAGGCTATATTTTGCTCTGGAAAAGTAAGCGCTATTTCCTCTACTTTTTGGCCGCCTCTTAAATAGTCTGCCCCAAAACCCGTAATATTGCCTTTTGTAAGTTTTACCTCTAATTCTTGCTTTCGGCGCTCTGCAAGCTCTGTACGCTCCCTTGAAAAAGCAATATTTTTTAAGCCTGGCATGGCTTCCGTAAGGTATGAACCGAATGTACTAGGCTGTGCCATTCTTTGTAAAGCTATTGATTGTACGGTTTCTTCTTCTACTTTTGGAGCTTGGGCGAGAGGCGGGAGCGTGAAAGTCAAAGGCCGGTATTCTGCACCAGGCCTATATTCCTCTCTGCCGAATTGAGCCGCTAAACTTGCTAGTTCTACTCCTTCTTTTCCGGTGCGATATTCCTTTGCTTGGAGTTCTTTAAAGCGCTCTACTCGTACGTTTCGAGCTTGGCCGGCTGCGCTTTTTAGTATGTATTCTTGGAAGCGCATTAGATTAAAGGCAAAGAAAGGGCTGGTTGGCTCTCCGAATTGGCTAGTTATATCTTTTTGTGCTGGGCCGCCTATTTTCCCGCCTCGCGCCTCGACTTCTCCCCTTAGCCTGCCCTCGTAAAAGCGTATAATGTCCTCGCTTGGCTCTACGCCTAAGGTTGTTCGGGCCGTTCTTATCGCGTCCTCCCTTAGCTGCACCTCGCTGTAATATTGCGCGGGCTGGCTAGCTGGCTTAAAGGTCTGTGTTTCGGGCTTGGGCTTCATTAGGCTTAACTTGCTAGCCATGTAATATTCCGGCCCTGTTGCTCCGGCTCTAATCTCATAAGGCACGCCGGCGGCGGTTCTTCCGACTACTCCGATTGAGCCGCTTCTTCCAGAGGCCTCAGACGCTTTACCTGCTAATAGTGCTGCATTTTCCTCTAAAGAGCGCCGCTTTTCTTCGTCTGTTTCTCGCGCTGCACGTTCATATTGCTGTTGGGCTATTTGAGCAAGAGCCTCAGCAGCGCGGGCTTGCGCGTACTGCTGCCAATAATCGTTATCATTTACCATTCTGCTAGCAATTCGCTATCTGCCTTTTTATACTTTTCGCTCCTCTTGGGTTTCTAATCTTTCGGCCTCATCATGCCATCTTAGGATAGTCGAGGGCGCTATGCCTATCTTTTCGCCTATTTCCTCGAAGGTGCGCGCTGGTGCTTTCTCATCTCCCTCATAGAGCCATTTACTCAGCCTGCATAGGCTTTCATAGCGCCGCTCTTCGCGCACATGGCTCTCTAAGTGCATTTTATCCCTATGCTCTTTGTAAGCTTTCTGCGCGTTTATTGTGAGGCCTAAATATTCCTTCTTCCATTCGGGAGGTAAATCAGGGAAGCGGATTATATCTATAAAGTTGCTGGCTTTCTGCTCTAGAAATTCTACCAGGGCCGCTAAGTCTATCTGGTTGTCTTTTTTACGGCCCTTCCATTCCTCAAAAAGCCGTTCATTCTCCCTAATCCTAAAGCCATCATTCGAGAAGAAATTACGGGTACTTTGAAATACTACGCCTATTCCTCGGTCTAGTAGGTGTATCCAGTTAAACATGGTGTCGCCGGTGCGGAGGTCTTTATCAAATTTATGCACCGAGGTCATACAGAGAATAATCGCTTTGTTGTGGTGCTTGCGTGAGGTTTTTAAATATTGCATTAGATATATCTGAAATGACTTCATAAATGTACGGTTGTAAGCATACCAGGCGCTCTCATCTCCGAGTAGGCCGGAATAGCGTGATAGGCTCTCGAATTGCTTAATAAATTCCTCGCTTTCAGGGGCTACCACACAGTTCTTAGCTATCTCGAACTCAAAGGGGTTAATGCAGTAAGAAGTCCATATACCGAGCGTACTCTTACCCGTACCCATAGCGCCGGTAATTCCTATAACTGTTGCATAATCGTTTCTCAGATGGCTTGAAAGTACATCGCCGTAAATCTTGCAGTCTTTAAGCGCCTCATCTTCTAAGAGTTTTGTGTGGTCTATGTTCATGCTATCCCAGCTTGAGGCCGCGTTTTAGGCGGCTTTCTTTGCTCTCGTCGTTCATTACCTCAGACTTTAAGCCGAGTGAGTGAGTGTTTATAACGTCCATTATGTCTAGATATAGGCTGCGAAGCTCCATATAGAGCGGATAGCTGATTGTCTTTTGCCAGGCTTGCTCATCTTCGTTATCTTCGCGCTCTGCTTGGTCGTTTATTTTTTTTAGTTCTAGCTGTATTTTGTTCCTTGCGTTATCCAGCCTATCTAAAAACTTATCTCTATCGTCTTGCTTGACTAGGCCCATTACTTTCATAAATATAACTTCTAGAATATTTAAAAGTGGGTTGGCTCTATAAGGGTTTTGCCTTAAATTCATAAGCTCTATATCTGCCATATAAAGCTGTTCGCTAATCATATTTAGAAAGTGCAGGCTCATGTTAAACTGCGAATGGCGGTCTAGGTCGGGGCGTGGCATGACGGGCCTCCTATGTCCAGGCTGGCGGTGGGGTTGTTGGAGTTTGCCGGCTGGTATATTGTGCGGCTATGCTCATGTTTGCTGCCGACTGCGCTAAAATCTCAGTAGCGGCTAGATTGGCCTTAGCTACTTCTACTTGGCTTTTTGAGATATTGTCGTTTTGCCAGGCTGCGAGTGCAAAGGCAATAATCAATATCATTCCCATTATAAAAGGAGCTAAGCGCTCGAAAAGGCTAGGTTCGTGAATAATTGATTTGGCTACTATGGCGCGGTAATTTGCTAGGGTGGTGCTGCGCTCGGCCTCGGTTAAGTTGTCGGGCATATTGAATTTTCCGCTATGTAAGGTTGGCTCTAAAAATACTGGCGTGTCTGTTTCTTTTCCATATACTAGGATAGTTGTATGGTTGCCCCAATCAAAGCGATAGTCAGGCGGTAAAACATTAGTTGCCTTTTTAAAGAAATTAAATGGGTTGCCCTGCAATACGAGTTTATAGATTGTTGCGCCGCTCTCTGAAAATTCATGCAGGCGGGCCTTCTCTATATTCATAAAGCGAAGATAGGCGTTTTTCATGTCAAAGATTGAGGTCTGCTTACCATCTGCGCCTATTGCCTCGACGTTAATTACTCTCCAATCAAAATGAACCCAGGGAAGGCGTACAAAGCCGTACTTCTTGCGGAGCATGAAGATGGAGAGGACTATTAGAAGAACTAAAGCACCTATAATCATTACCCAATAGATTAAACCGGTTGCGAATAAGTACCCGACTATATCCTCAAACAATTAACCACCCCTAAAATCCGTATAGTTTTTTTCTTTCTTCGATAAGTGTCTTTTTTTCTTTTAGAAGTTCTTTTAAGTCGCTCCAATGATTAGAAAGTGAAAAACCTGCATAACCGCCCCAACCATAAAGAATTAAACAGACAAGCATGAGTGCTGGATTAAACCACGTTGGAGGGATTGCTTTTATTGCTGTCCATGCCGCAGTAAAAGCGGTTTGTGAAAATGTTTGAAAAATAAATAAACCTAGAAGGGTAAAAAGAGTTAGGCCAGTAAAACTAAGAAGCCATATTCTAGAGTTAGTAATATAGCGCTTTTGGCGCTCTTGAAAAGCGTAATGCTGCATTATGCTTGACATCTTACAAACCCTCTATCTTCCGCGTACAAAGTTTCCGAAGCGTTGAAACATACCTTGAGGTTGGACTGCCTGGGATTGTTGCTGTGGCTGTTCATAAACTATACTCTGCCGGTTCTCGCTGGTAAATTGGCTTACGTCGCGCGCTGCTCCGCGCCCTATCGAGCGCCTTAGGGCCAGTTCGAGCGTATTAAATAGAAGGCTTTGCACTATCCCCAGGTCTTTAATCATGTCGAAGCCGTACGCTTCGCTGTTGATTATCAGGTGGTCGCAGCAGTCAAGCGTAGTTTCTCGGGTTATTGCCATTACGCGGTCTAGGTCTGTGTTGCTCAGTATGGCGTTCTTATCTAGGCCCGAGTTCATAAGTAGAGTAATGGCTGCATTAGCCCCATCTTCGTTCATGTGCCTGCGCTCATGCGGCACTCGTACGCGCTTAGGCGGTTCGGTGCTTCGGTCTATGGCTGTGCCGGTGAGCCGGTCAAAGAGCGCGTCCAATAGCGCGCGGTTATTTACATAGTACCGCGAGAAGTCAGGGCTGCGGTTGCTCATTGGCATTAGGTCTAGTTGCGGTGAGGGCGTAAAAGAAGGCTGCTGGGTTTCGTTTTCCATTTCGTTTCATTATATAATATAGGAATGTTTATATACATATCGGTTTGACCCTTTTAGAGCGCGGCGAGGGGTGAATTAACGCTTTCTAGTGGAAAACGATAGGCTTTTATTATTTAGGGTGGGCAATATCTAATAGATGGAGTGCCGCGTGCGCTAGTGCGTGGCCTGGGGAGGCTGTGGCAGGCCTCCCTTCATCTATTAAATAGGGGGTGGTTTCATGGCAGGAAGGGGCTGGGGAAGTGGGCGTACGCCCATGCGCGACCCGCTTGATTTTGTTTCAGGGGAGCAGTTTAGGCAGGTCTATGAGTACGCGGTTGAGGTCGGGCTCGAGCGCGAGGCCCTGCTTATCCGGACTGCCTTTGAAAGTGGGCGGCGGATATGTGAGATAGTAGGGCAGCCGGCTTATTCCACTAATGGAGTGCGAGGAGTGCGCCATCATGTTTCTATAAGCGGTCTGCGGCCTATGGATATTGACGCGCAAGCTGGGAAGCTTGTCTTTACCATAGCTAAGAAGGGGCAGATAGAGAGGCCTAAGAAGGCCTTTGACGCTACTCCTAAGCTTTGCGCGCTCTTACTTGACTATGCAGCTAAGTACCGGATTAAGCCCGAGCAGCGCCTATTTCCTATAAGCACTAGTCGGGTACGGCAAATCATCCCTAAGCTCTTTATGGACGCTGGGGTGCTAATGCTGGGAGAGAAACAGCCGCACATGCACGCGCTCAGGCATGGGGCGGTTATTGACGGCATGAAGAAGGCTGACAAGCCGGAGGACATATTAGTAATTCACCGGCAACTCGACCATTCGAGCTTAGATTTGACGTTGTATTATATGCAATACCGGACGGATAGCGCGGCCCGCCATCTGCTTGCCAAGCGCTTTGAATTAGATAAAGGCACTTCTGATATTCCGAAAGGTTCTTTTGCGCCTCCCACCAATAGCAGTTCTCTATCGCCTTCCCAGCCAGCGCCTCAGTCCGTACAACCATCTCAGCCTGGGCCTGTGGAAGAACCCAAAATAGCCCTATCAAGCCTAGAAGAATTGCGCCGAAGGCAAAGCCTAGAAAAAAAGTAGCTAGCTCCTGGGTGTCTGGGTTCATGTTGCCACCAGGTAACCGGTTTGATTATACACTCTTTGACATTCTTCTAGGCCAGCTATTTGAGATTGAAGTACTAACTTTCCTATGAAAATTACAATTCCCATAACCATTAGAGCTACTAATATATCTCGGATTAGAGTTTTATCTATTTTCATTATTTCCTCTCCAGCGTGGTAAGGCGCTTGTCTAGTGCTTCCGAGGCCTTAATCATTCTTTCTAGCAGGGTTGGAGCTTCGAGTAGTAGATACTCGAGAGTGTGGGCGTGCTGGGTTGGCAGGTGAGCGGGCTGGCCTGGCGCTTGATTAATCTCTATATGGTGCGGGTGCGAACTGTCCTTCTTCCAGGCAGCCATAGCAATCTCACGAGTAGGCGGTATTTCAAGCTTGGAGGCTAGCTTAGAGCTTAAAGCGTCGTCAATTACAACCCACTCTACGCCATCAAAAACGCGGTCTAGGGTAAGCTGGATGGCGTATAGGGCCGAGTAGTGGGCGGCTAGCCTAAGTAAGTCCTCGAAGGCGTACGCGAGGCAGGTGCGCGCGTCTAGGCCTCGGAAGTGCTTAACCCATATAACTGCCTTCGAGCGGCCTATTTGGAGCGTGTGAGAGCCTTTTACTATGAAATGCCGGCCTGTTTCGTCCATTTTTAGCGGTGGAAGGCGGCCTATTACTCGAAAAGAGCCGCCGTACTTGTGCGGGAGGGTGAGCGGGGCGGGTGGCAAATCTCCCACTAGGTTTAAACCTGGTGGCAAATTGACCTTTTTTCGGTATATCTTGGGCCAGGCGCAGGTTTGCTCTAGTAAGCCATCTTCGACGGCACGTTTAGCCCAGCGATAGGCTGTGCGCTCGGGAATTGCCATTTTTGAGGCTGCCTGTTGAATGGACGCGCCAGCACCTAAAAGGCTGGCAAATTGCCATAACCTTTTACATTTACATAATGAACATGGATAAGTAGATATTACTTGAAATTTTTTATTTGGTTGGTGTTGTCCTTCGGTGTGCCCACACATACAATCCATTAAATCGCCTCCTCCTCCGGATATGGTATTTTGAGTTTTTTAAATAGCATTTTTTTCTCGAAAGAAGAAAGTTGCTTTTCAGGGATAGCTGGAATACGTTTTATGCCGCCTTTAAACTCGATTGGTTCTATTGCCCCACGACAACGAGGACATTCAGGTAATAGTATGTAAAATTCAAAATCGCAGCGCATACACTTCCAACCTGTCGGTTCGGAGATTTCTATAAAAATGTCGCTCATAGTTTCGCCTATTTTATCATGGTTCGCTGCATATATTTTACGTCGCATATTAGCTGCTCCTCGCTTACCCGGGAGAACGGGCTGCTATCCTTCCAGCTACTAGCTAGAAGCATAAAATCCTCCATGCTCAGGCCAAAATCGGTTATTGTGTCGTGCTGATAAAATCTAAAGACCAGGTACGCTATATTTCGGTTTAATAGCTCCTGCAAGACATTAGCGCCTATGCCGAAGCCGTTAAACTTGCGGAAAAAATGATAGTGCCGACGGGGCGTATAATAAACCTCGCCTCGCACTACTCCGACTTTGGTTAAACGGTTGTATTTTCTAGATGGGAGATATATTGGCACTCCCTCCGGTAAGCTCACGTTTTCGCCTCCCCGAAGCAAAGAATATAGAACATGCTCCGGCTATCATTATGAAGAAAAGAACCATAAAGGCCTCATCATCATCTCCTCCTAGCGGTGGTTGTAGGAGTATCTTAAAGGTAAAGTTTGTGCCATTGAACGCGCATTGGGGGGCTACTGCCGCGTCGCACACAAACGCGGCCCATTTATACGTCCCATTTGCGAGGGCATGAAGGACTGTTGAGGCAGTTCCATTTGAAAGTTCGGAAGTGTTTAGGATTACCACACATTCACTTCCATTCATAATCCAAATGCTTGCATTTGTGAAGTTATGGTCGTCAAAGGGCGTGAAGTTGAAGGTTATGTTAAAGGTCGAGTTGGTTGTAATGAAGAAATAGATTGTTTCATTGACTGGAGCATTGAGATTTACTGAGGGGGGGTTGTCTATTGGAGGAGAAACATTAAGTTTTGCGCTACTCTCATTAAAAGCACAGTAGCCAAAGCTATCGCAAACTCTGATATTATATGCGTATTTTCCTTCCGAGAGTACTGTGCTTATGTTGTTTGTTGCTGGCCCTGAGAGGACGGCGGTTGCATTTGGAACTGTGAAAGAAGGTGGGTCTGTGAAATTAGAAAAATTTGTTGAATAATTCC
>Ga0315289_10005127_pt1 | contig 19418 bp, 20 predicted proteins | sample YL17G11_40_MG_FD_203452 | JGI IMG/M metagenome (GOLD analysis project Ga0315289, IMG submission 203452) | Sediment microbial communities from Yellowstone Lake, YNP, Wyoming, USA - YL17G11_40 | ecosystem: Environmental > Aquatic > Freshwater > Lake > Sediment | place: USA: Wyoming | collected...
GGGGGGCGAGGTTCTCTCTCTTACTTGATGCAGAGCGTCGCCGCCTGCTCCGCGCTCAGCCCCAGGCTCGGGTCTATCCTGTGCAGGTCCCACGGGAAAGCCACCGAGAACCTCCTCCAGGTGCCCCCCAGGGCGCCCGCGGCGGGGACCAGCGGCACGACCAAGTCTCCCGGGGCCAGGCGGTGGTGGTGTCGGCCCCCCTCTCGGTGCCGCCCTCCTCCGTCGTCCCCGAAGACTCTCTCGACGATCCCCGCTCCTTCGTTCCCAGGGGTCGCGGGAGGCGCGGGCGCCCCCGGGTAGGTCCCCTCGACGACGTTGACGTCGGACCAGTTGACGGGCGAGGCGAGCCAGCGGACGAGCACGGAGGGAGAGGAGGAAGAAGAAGACGAGGTCGACGCCGACGCCGACGAAGACGAGCGGCGATCGCCGGCGATCGCGTTCCCGGCTCCGGCGTCCTCGACAAACGTCAGCACCTTTTCCGGGTCGCCGTGCTCGGAGTAGACGAGGGCTGGGGCGGCCTCCAGGGTCGAGAACGCCGCTCGATAGCGTGTCCCTGCCGCTGCCGAAGCGGCTGCAGCGATGGAGCGGCGAAGCATTCGAAAAGGTTTCGAGAAAACAATGAGGAACCACTTTTGCCGAAAATCTTTTTCGCAACAAGTCCCAATTTCGGTCCCTTTCTCTCTCGCGAGAGGGACGACTAAAGATGCCCCGGTGACCGTGAGCAGATGCTCTGTTGCGCTAGCAGAGCGACGGCAGACAGGGGGAGAGAAAGAGGCAATAGAAGACCAGCTCGATCTGATGCGAGCAAATTGTCAAGCCGCCGCCGTCGTGCGGCCGGCCTAGTACAAAAAACTCTCAACCCCGACCAGAACGGAAAAAAAACGAAAAAACAAAAACTGTCAAAACTGCCGTCCGTTTACCCCCCTCAAAGGTGAGTCCGGCATTCGCGTGACGTCAAAAACGAGAAAGAAAAATAGCGGAAGAATGGCGGTGACGAGAACCTTGTTGCAGCGCAAAAAAGCAACGCTGGCGAGGGCGTCCCTGAAAAGATGCCGCTGCGTTCGTCCTTTAGGATGGGTAATTCCGAGCTATTCTTCCTTGCTCTTTCTCTTCCTCTTTTTGATAGATCGGCCCTTTTTTGGAAGCATAAAAAGGAGCGGCGATTTGAAATTGCATATCGTTTTTTGGTTCGTTCCAGGGGAGAAAAAAACAGGCTTTCAACTTCCTTTCTTCTTCTAACGACGACAGACAATGAAAAAAAAACTTGACAGCTTTTCTTCCATTTTCCATCATTTCGATCCTGAGCTTCAGGCCTTCCCGTTGATCGCCAGCAGCTCCGTCTCAAAGATCAGCGTGGCGCCGCCGGGGATCTTGGGCGGGGAGCCCATCGCGCCTGTTTTTGGGGGTTTGGGAGAATGAATTTGAGAGAAGGAGTGTGAGCTTTTTTTTTCCCTCCTTTTTCGCTCTCCGAAATCTCTCTCTGTAAAACAAAAATAATTTCAAAAAACTACTAACCGTAGCCCATGTCCGAGGGGATCTTGAGCTTGCGCTTCTCCCCGACACACATCGAGTTGAGGCCAGCGTCCCAGCCTATGCGAGGAGTGGAGTGGAATAAAATGGAAGAGAGAGAGGGAGAGAAAGAGAGAGAGGGGGGAGAGAAGAAGGAGAAGAAAAGAAGGGAACAAGTGAGCAAGCGAGCGGGTTTCTTCGCGCGTTCCGTCGAGAATTCTTCTTCTCTCTCTTTTAATCTTCCTCTCTCTTCTTTTTCTTACCCTTGATGACCTGGCCGGCTCCGAGGGTGAAAACAAAGGGGTCGCCGCTGTTTCTCCGGCGTTTTGTTTGGTTTTTTGTGAAAAGCGAGTGAGAAAGATACAGAAAAATGAGAGAGAGAAACCCCAAAAAATGCACACAAGCTTTTCTCCTCTCTCTCTCCCCCCCTCTCTCTCCTTTTCTCTCTTTCTTTCTTCCTTTCTCACCGGTCGAGCGACGAGTCGAACTTGGTGCCATCCGTGAGCGTCCCCGTGTAGTGCACGGAGATCTTGTCGCCCGGCTTGGACTTGACAGTGCAGATCTCGGGGCGGGACTGTTTTTCGTTTTTCGTTTTTTTGGAGGTTTTTGAGGTTTCGAAGCTTTTCGAGGTCGAGCAAGGAGCGCGAAAAGAGGAAAAAAGCGGGAGAGAGAAAGAGAGAGCACGTTCCGCGCCGCTCCTCTCCTCTTTTCCGCGCTTCTCTGGTCTTGATTCTGATCGATACGCTTGGGGTGCCTCGATTCCGAGCTCCCAGGAAGAGACCAAGACAGGAGAAGCTGCGAAAGCGCGTGCAGAGCTTGTGTTTGTCGGGCGCCATGAAACAAGCGATCGATCGACAAGCGAGTGGCAATGCTCTCTCTCATACCGCTTTCTTTGCCCCCTCACCTTCACCCCGATCTGGAGCTTCGTGACGTCCCCGGAAGCGGCCTGTGCGTGGACGACAGCGACGACAGCGAAGCAGAGGAGCGCGACGAGCGCGACGAAGGAGCGAGCAAAGGCCATCTTGAAAAAAGGGGGGAAGAGAGAAAAACAGTTCGATTGATTTTTTTTCGAAAAGTGGAGGTTTTTCGGTTCCCTCTTTTGTCTTTGTTACAGCTTCGAGCCGACCCGTAGCTCGTCCCGCAGCGTCCTCCGCATGATCTTGCCCGTCGCCGTGCGCGGCAGCGACGCCCGTAGGACGACGCGCTCCACGCGGAACAGCGGGGAGAGGTCCCGGCGGATCGCGGCGGCAGCCGCGGCGCGGAGCGCCGACTCGAGGCTGCTGCTTCCCCCAGTTCCAGCTCCCTCGCTTCCTCCTCCTCCGGCTCCCCCGCTCGCCGCCGGCACCACCACGAGCACGAGCGAGTCGGGCCCTCCCCCGGGGGCCGGGACGCCCACCGCCACCACCTCGGAGATGAGAGGGAGCGATGGCGACGAGCCGGAAGAAGACGGACGAGAAGGAGACAGAGAAGAGGACAGCGCGGCGACGACGACGCGCTCGACCTCGGCGCTCGCGACTTTGACGCCCCCCAGGTTCATCGCGTCGTCCGTCCGTCCCAGCGCAGCGTAGCAGCTGCCGCCGGGCAGCCTCTCGAACGCGTCCCCGTGGCGGCGGAGGAGGGTGTTTCGAGGGGAGCCGAGGAGCCGAGGCATCCCCGCGAAGTAGGTCTTGAAGTGCCGCCGCCTGCCCTCGGCTTCGCTACCGAGCACGAAGAGCGCCTGCGACGAGCCCAGGATCGGAGGGACGAGCGCAAGCTCCCCGGAGCAGGGCTCGGTGCTGCCGTGCGGGCTCTGCCGGGCCTTTTCGAGATCGTCGTCGAAAGAAGAGGAGGAGGAGGAGGAGGAAGAGGAAGAGGGCGAGCTGCTGCCGCCGCCGCTGCTCCCCAGGGGCGGCGGCGCAGCGTCAGGAGGGACGAGCAGCACGAAGGAGCAGCCGAGCGTTGGCGTCGTGAACGTCGAGGGGCTCCAGCTCTGCAGCAGCGTACCGCTCGCGTACGCGCTCCCGACCTCGGTCCCGCCGCAGAACTCCAGGACCGGGACGTAGCGGGCCCTGGACGCGAGCCAGGCGTAGTCCTCCGGGGAGGAGGCCTCGCCCGTCGAGGCCATGACCCGCAGCGACCCCCAGTCGGGGATCGACGGCGAGGGTTCCTCGCCCTCGCCTCCTCGTTCCCGCTCTTCGAGCCACCCCGCCGCCCTCCACGCGCGCACCATCGACGGCACGACGCCCAGTTGCGTGACCCTCGCGGCCGCCACAAACTCCCCGAAGCCCCTGCCGAGCGGCGCGCCGTCGAAGAGCGCCAGGCAGGCCCCGTTAAGCAGCGCGCCGAAGAGCGAGAAGGGCCCCATCATCCACCCGAGTGAGGTCGGCCAACAGAGCACGTCGCCGCGCCGCAGGTCGAGGTTGGCGTGGCAGTCGAGGGCGCAGCGCAGCGGCGTGACGTGGGACCAGGGGACGGCCTTGGGCTCCCCCGTGGTCCCCGACGAAAAGAGCAGCGTCATGGCCGAGAGCGAGGCCGGCGGCGCGCCGGGCGCGCCGACGTGGGGCTCGAGGGCGAGGCCGGCGCCCGCCGGCAGCGAGGCGACGGCGTCCGCCCAGCGGCGGATCGAGAGGGCCGGGTTGTTCGCGTGGCGTCGCACGGCCTCGGCGGCCGCCGGGTGGAACTCCGAGGCCGGGCCGTCGCCGCAGAGCGGGCCGAAGACGCCGGCCGAGCAGGAGCCGACAAAGACCCGGAGCGGCAGCGGGGGAGGAGAGGCGGCGTTGGCCTCCCCCCTCGCCGCCGCCGCTGCCGCCGCCGCGCTCGCCGCGGCCTCCGCGACCCGGGGCAGCAGCGGCAGCGCCCTCCCCCCCCGCCGCACGGCGTCCGCGGCCCAGACCCCGGCCGCGCCCGAGAGCCGCAGCCGCGTCGCGACCTCGGCCGCCGAGAACGACTCGGCGACGGCCACCGGCACCAGGCCCGCGAGGACCGCGCCCAGGTACACGGCCGCCGCGGCCGGAGTCAGCGCCCCAACGACGGCGACGCGGTCCCCCGGGCGCAGGCCCGAGGCCAGGAACGCCGCGGCGGCGGTGCCAGCGGCGGCGCGGAGCTCCCGGCGGCGGACCGTGCGGGTCAGCGTCGGCGCCGCCTCGTCGGCGGCGACGAGGGCCGGGGCGTCGTCGTCGTAGGCCCTGGGGGAGAGCGCCGCCGCGGCCACGTTGAGCCTCGCCCCCGGGAGCCACACGACAGAGTCGGGGTCGCCGTCAAGAGAAGAAGGAGAGGGAGAGGCGCCTCCTCCTCTCCCGAGCGCCGCAAGCGGCGCCGTCGCAAACTCGACCCGCATCCGCCGCAGCGCGCGCGGCCAGAAGAACTCGGGCTCGGAGACCGATACGCGGTGCAGGAGGTCGTAGTCCCGCAGCGGGCACCCCGTGGCCCTCGCGTCCCACTCGCGCGAGACCGCCGCCGCCGCCTCGGAGGAGCGGAAGGCGGCCCGCCTCCCCGCCTCTGGGTCCGAGAGCGTCGCCATCATCCGGGCGAGGTTGGTGTCTCGGGCCCCGCCCCCGCCGCCGCTCTCCTCGTCGGGGGTCCACAGTGGAGGCGGTCCCCTCGCGCTCCGGTCCCAGTTGGAGTAGCACGCTTCGTGGAGGAGGCGGTGCGCGCTGAAAGGGTGGGAGGGCGAGAGGACGGTTTTGGAGACGAGGCGCCAGAGCTGGCGGCGGTGGTGTTTTTTTTTTTTTTTAGAGGTTGAGGGTCGAAGACAAAGAAGCAAAAAGCATCGACTTCGTCTCCCCCTCGTTCCCGTAGCCCTTGCAATTATCTTCTCTTTCTTGCCACCTGTGCTCTCCGAAATGCAACGTCGACATCGCGCGCGCTTGCGGTCATGGAGAAGAGACAAGCAAAGAAGGAGGCTAGAGTCGAGTAAGTAAAAAAAGAATGGCGTTGAGCCGCACATTCTTTTCGATCTCTCTCCGTCCAACTCACCGTCGCCGAATCGTCTCCGTCGGCCGTGGACCTCAGCACGCCCCTCACACCAGCTGAGATCTCCGCGGCGTGCGCGGAGGAGACGTCGAGCCTGTCCTGGGAGGCCACGAGGGCCTCCAGGGCTGCGCGGCCTGACATATTCGGGAGAGCCCAAAGGTCGAGGCTGCCAAAAACGAGAATGCCTCTCGACCTCGACCGACGAAGAAGAAGAGTGAGAGGGGGCAACGAAAAAGAAAACGACAAAAACTCTTTTCCGGGGGGTGGGGGAATTTGAGCCGCGTCACGCGGAGAGAACAAATCGCTTTTTGGCTTACACATTTTCACTCGAGTAGAATGATTGAGGCACAAACAACACGCATTTTTTGGTTGGCGAAGTGAAGGACGAGTATCTCAACTCTCTCTCAACTCTCTCTCAAACTCAGTTCCCGAGGAGGAACCGCAGACGGAAAAAAGTCGAAACTTCTGTCGCTCCTGTTCACTACCGCCGCGCAAATGAGATCAAGAGGAAGGAGCGAGGAGGATCTTCTTCTTCACTGTTTTCGATTTTTATAAAAAGAAAAAGAGGCGAGGCGCTCTTTTGGGCAAAAGGCAAAAACTCTTCTTTCGGGCGCGGAAAGGGCAAGCAAGCAAAAAAAACAAGGAAAGCGGGCGGGCTCTTGTTGGGGTTGTTGTTCATTCATGGCAAACGAGAGGAGGAGGAGACTCATCTCCTATTTTCAAGCGCAGGGAACGTGAGGGACGACCTCGGGCGCTGTCGCGTGGGCGTCGTCGATCTTGGCCGTCTCGGAGGTGTTGCCGGCGTGCGGCGGCGAGAGCGGCTCCTCGACGGCTACTGCCGCCGGCGGCGCCTCCTCCGTCTCCTCCGTCATCGTTACCGTCGAAATGGGCTCGAGTTCGGCGGGGGGGGGCGCGACGGCGGCTTCCTTTCCCTCCTCCCCCGCGTCGACGACTGCTTCTTCCCCCTCCGCGACGGCGGGGGACTCTTCAGCGACAGTCTCCATCGAAGCGACCTGGACCTCCTCTCCTTTGGTCTCGTCGTCGACTGCGGCTTCCTCGACCGGCGCGCCACCCTCCTCCTCCATCTTCATCTCCGTCTTCGGAGCTTCCTCTTCCTCCGCCGCCTTCTCCTTCTCCTCTCCAGAAGAGTCCTTGACTTCGTCGTCGGCAGCAGCGACGACGACAACCTCCTCCTTGTCGTCTATCTTCGTCTCCTCCTCCGCTTCTTCCTTCTCCGCTTCCTGCTCCATCGACTCAACATGGACCTCTTCGACGGAGGCGGCGGCGGCTTCCTTCGTGGGCATCGTCTCCTCGGCGGCGGGGCTGTTGATGGTTTTTGCGGAAGCGAGGAGAAAAGTGAGAAAATAGTGTTATCTTCCGATAAAAAAAAACGCTGACGCTGCTTTTTTCTTCGTCGAGGCAAAGAAGCCCTCAAAACGCACGCCCGCGGAGATCTTCCCGCTCCCGCCCAATCCCGTTTTTCCCTCGGGTCACCACTCTCCACCCCCGGAATTGGTGTATCGCATCAATTGTCTATGAAATTCCCGGAGAGAGAGCGAGATGGACGCGGGTTGTTTGGGACAGCGAGGGGAGAAGAGGAGAAAAAACTTATTTCTAGACAGCATGGCGTGCTGCGCATGTCGTCGGACTTCGATCTCCAAAGACCACGATCCCCCCCGCGCGCCGTCTCGATTGCGCTCCGGCTCTCTTGTCATCGCAACATGGCATGAAACACGTTGTAAGCACTCCGTCGAGAGAAGAAAAGAGCTAATCGGAGGGGCGGATTGACAAGCGCGGCGCGGGGAAAAGCGTAACTACAAGCGAAACCCCCGAAGAAAAGAAGAAACTATCTCTCTCTCTCTCTCTCTCTCTCTCTCTCTCTCTCTCTCTCTCTCTCTCTCTCGAGACTCACCTCTCCACCGGGGGGGCCTCTTCGTGCACAGAATGCTCCGAGTGGTCAGAGGCGGCTTTGCCCTCGTGCTCGTGCTCGTGGCCGTCTTTCTTCTTGAAGATGCGGGAGACTTTCTCGGTAGCGGCCTGCATGGTTTTTTTTTGTTTTGGGTTTTTTTTCCTTGGAGACGGGGGGCGATGGGAGGGCAGAGGGCGAGTTCGAAATTTGTGATCCTCAGTCGAGCGATGTTCTCACTTTTTTTTCCTTTTTCGATTGCTTGAGTTGCTCTTCTTCCCCGCAATGGCGGCGTCGCTGCTGCTTCTGCAGCTGCCGCGCGCGCTCGGGAGGTCGGCGAGGGCTACCCCTCAGCTGCTGGCATCGCCTCGCCTGCCAATGCGGCAGCAGCAAGCGCGGAGGGATCTCCCCTGGGCAGTGGCGAGATCGTCGTCATCGCCAACGACAGCAGAGGAGCCTCGACCTCGTCTACCTTCTCCCTCGGACCCCCTCCGCGTCGCCGTCGTCGGCAGCGGGCCCGCCGGGTGTTACGCCGCCTCCGAGCTGTTCAAGAGGCTCGGCAGCAGCGTGCGAGTGGACATCCTGGTAAGAAGAAGGAAAGAGGGAGGAAAAGAGAGGAAGGAGAAGGAGAAAGGAAACGAGGAGGAAGAGGAGGAGAAGAACCTCAAAAAACAGGGGGGAAAACGGATTTTTCTTTTCTCGAACAGGACAAGCTCCCGACGCCGTTCGGCCTCGTCCGCTCGGGGGTCGCCCCGGACCACCAGGACACGAAGAACGTCACCAACCAGTTCGAGCGCGTGCTCCGGGACGAGAGGGCGCGGTTCTTCGGGAACGTCGAGGTCGTCGGAGGGGGAGACGGGAGAAGCGACGTCGCCGCTTCTTCTCCCGCTCCTTCGTCGCCTTCTCCTTCTTCTTCGCCTTCTCCCTCCCCTTCTTCTTCGCCTTCTCCCTCCCCTTCTTCTTCGCCTTCTCCCCCTCCTCCGCCCGCTCCTTCGCCCTCCGCGGCGCCGCTTCCGGTCAGGCTGCAGGACCTCCGCAGGGTCTACCACGCCGTGGTCCTCGCCCACGGCGCGGAGAGCGCGACGCCGCTGGGGCTCCCGCTGCTGGCCCGCAGGAGGCGGAGAGGAAAAGGAGGAGGGACGGGGGGAGCGGGAGGAGGGGGAGCGCCTCGGACCTCCCCGCTCCCTCCCGCCGCCTCTGCCCCTGCCTCGGCCTCTGCTCCTCCGCCCCCGCCCTCCTCCTCCTCGGGCGTCGTCACCGCCCGGGACTTTGTCCTCTGGGCCAACGGCCACCCGGAGCTCGCCGGCCTCGGCCTCGACCTGCATTCCTTGCGCTCCGCCGTCGTCGTCGGCGCCGGCAACGTCGCGCTCGACTGCGCTCGCCTGCTGCTCCGCGGCAAGGGGGAGCTTCTCCGGGGGACAGACGCGTCCCGCGAGGCGCTCTCTGCCGCGCTCGCCCTGGGATCCGACGACGAGGGGGGAGACGCAGAGGGGGGAGAAGCAGAAGGAGCCGAGGGGCTCCCCCTCCGGACCGTGCACGTCGTCGCGCGGCGCGGCGCGGCGCAGGCGGCGTTCTCGGCCAAGGAGCTCCGCGAGGCGCTGTCGCTGCCCGGCGTCTCCGTCTTCGTCCACCACCCGCCGCCGTTCGGCGACGACGCCGATATGGATCCCTCGGACAAGGCCGAGCTCGCGGCCTCGAGGAGGGCGGCGCGCGTGTTCGAGCTCCTGAGGAAGACGAAGAAGGCGGCCGAGGCGGGAGGAGGCGGCGCGGAGGCGGCGGGGGGCAGGGGGAGGGGCAGGAAGGAGCTCCACTTCCACTTCCTGCGCTCGCCCGTCGAGCTGATAGCGGAGGAGGAGGACGACGGAGACGGGGCCTCGTCCTCTCCGCCTCGAGTCGCGGCCGTCCGCCTCGTGGCCAACAGGCTCGAGAGTCGGCGAGGGGAGGGGGGCAGGACGCGGAGGGTCGCCGTCCCCATCGCCGCCCCCGACGACGACGGCGACGGCGCGTCCGCCGCCTCCTCTTCCTCCTCCTCCCGTTCCTCCCCCCCGTCCCCTTCGGTCCCGACCTTCCTCACCCTGCCGGCGCAGCTCGTGATCGCCGCCCTGGGCTTCAGGACCCTCTCTCTCGGGGAGGGGACGCCCTTCGACGAGAGGAGGGGCGTCGTCCCGTCGGGCGGCGGCGGGAGGGTCTCCCCGCCGCCGCCGCCGCCGCCGGAGCCGGAGCCCGCCGCCGGTCCCGCCGCCGCCTCTCCCCCGTTTTCTCCCGCTGCCGCTCCTCCTGATCCTCTCCTCCTCCCGGGCCTCTACGTCACGGGCTGGGCCCGCAGGGGGCCCACCGGGATCATCGGGGAGAACCTGCGGGACGCCGCGGAGGTCGCGGACGCCGTCGCCACCGACGCCGCGGAGCTGATGACGACGCGTCGCAGGGTCGAAGGAGTCGAGGGAGAGAACGTGAAGGACTTGCCCTCTCCTCCCGGCCTGCCCTCTCTGCTGCTTCCCCCTTCCTCTTCCTCTTCTTCCCGTCCCCCTTATCGCGTCGTGGGGATCGAAGGGTGGGCGAAGATCGACGCCCTCGAGAGGGAGAGGGCGGCGCAGGAGGTCGAGGAGAGAGCAGAGGCGGAGAAGGCGAGGGCGAGGGCGAGAGGGGGAAGGAGGGGAGGAGGGGAAGGAGGAGGAGGAGGAGGGGAGGAGGGTGGTGCGTCCTCCTCCATTGACGCCCCCCCGAGGGTAAAGCTCTTGACCGCCGAGGAGCTGCTGCGAGCCGCGGGGGTATGAGAAGCGAGAGGCAGAAGGAGGGGGGAGAACACGATGGGAGACGGCGAGGAGTGAGAGGAGCGACGCGAGCCGCTGCTGCTTGCTCGAGGTATATCTCGGCGACTCCTTTTTTTCCCTTTTTTTCGTTTGGAAACAAACTGTAAAAAACGCACGCAACGAGAACAATTTTGGAGTATTCAGAAGCAGAAGCGAGAGACGCAGGCCAGAGCAAGAGATTACAACCCGCCATTGGAGAAATAGAATTCGACCAAAAAACGAAAAAAGAACGTTTTTTCTCGCTCTCTCGTCCTTTTTCTTCTCCACCTCGGCTCGCTCCCTCTCTCTCCCCCTCTCTCACTTCTTGAATCCGCTTTTTTTGTCAACTCTCTTCCGAGAAGAATCGGCGGTTCCTCTACTCGTAGATCCACTTGGCCATGTGCGGGGTGTACTCGGCCAGCCCCTCGGGGAACCAGAGCGCGATCTCGCGCTGGGCAGCCTCGACGGCGTCGGAGCCGTGGATGATGTTGCGGCCGACGCTGTTTTGTTTTTTGTTTTTCGGGGTTTTTTGGGTTTTTTTTTTTTTTGCAACGGAAATCTCGAGTGAGTCGACCTGCTCCTGCTGCGTTTTCTACCAAAGATACACCGCCTCTCCTTTTTCTTCTTTTCCTCTCTCTCTGCTACTGCTACTCACTCGATGCAGAAGTCCCCGCGGATGGTCCCGGGCTCCGACGCGAGCGGGTTGGTCGCGCCGATCAGCTTGCGGCCCGTCGCGACGACGGCCTTGCCCTCCCAGACCATCGCGACGACGGGGGCGCTGCGTTTTCGAGTATTTCGACACGTTTGTGAGGTTTTTTATTTCAGAGGCGTGAGGAAAAGGAGAGGGAGGGGGGAATGCGACGAAAGGAGGGGGAGGGACGGAGGCGGGGAAGAGGGAGGAGGTCGGGGTTGGTTGGCAGCCGCCGCTTGCGTCAACGACCGAGGAGAGCGACGGACAGTGGGTATCCAAGACGATGGAGAAACAACACTCTGGTTTCTGCTTGCTCCGGTCGTTTTTGTCCCTTTCTGAACGCGTGGATGCATCGAGAATGTCCTCCGTTCCACGTTCACATCAAAGTTGAGCACTGAGAAGGCGCAGAAAGTGGAGGAATCGAGACGCAAAGAACCACAGCCGTCGCTGTCAATCGATCGAGAACCGATCGATTGGGCCGGAGCATCAGTCTTTCAACGCCTCTCTCTCTATCTCTCTTCTTCTTCTCTCTCCCAAACGCAAGAGGGCACCGCGTTCAAGCGCGATGCAAGAGACCACATTCAATCTCTTACCTGACGATGTAGTCGACCAGCCCGCCGAAGAACGGCTTCGACTTCAAATCAGCATAGTGCTCCTCGGCCTGCTCCTTGCTGACGTTCTGGAACTTCATCGCGCGAAGGTGGTAGCCGCGCGCCTCGAAGCGGGCGATGATCTGGCCCACGAGGCCGCGCTGGACGCCGTCGGGCTTGATCATGATGAAGGTGGTCTCCATTTTGTTTTGAGAGTGGTGGGAAGGAAGGTTTTGGGATGGGGGGTGAAGGCGAGCAAGAGAAAAGTGTGCGACAAAGGAGGAAAAAAAAACGATCTTCGGAGTCCCTCCCTCTCCCTCTCGCAACACTTTTTCTTCTCTCTCTCCGAGAAGGGAGGGAAAAAGAAGGAGGAGCGGGCGCTCGTCTTGTTCCTGTTCTCTTTCGCCGTCGTTCGAGATGGCAGCGGTCTCCGTCGCGCCACTGCCGAGCAGCAGCACCGCGGCGGAGCAAGAGACAGCGACGAGGCAAGAAGAAGAGGCATCGAAGAAGAAGAGGAACGACGGCGTCGAAGAAACGATCCCATTGCCGCCATCGGCCTCGACCTTGCCTCCTCCTTGCTCCTCCTCTTCGCTCGCCCCGAACCTGCGCGTCCGCGTCCGCGGGGTCCCAGCGACAGTCCGCTATGTCGGACCCGTCGCGAACAAGGACCCGGCGGACGCCTGGATAGGGCTCGAGTGGGACGATGACGGGTCGGAAGAAGGGAGAGGAAAGCACGACGGCAGCGTCTGTGGCGTCCGCTACTTCCAGACGCGGCAGAGGAGGAGGAGCGGAGGGGCTTCTTCTTCCTCTCCTTCTCCTCTTCCCGCCAACTCGACGGGCTCCCTGGTCCGGGCAGCTGCCCTAGACGCTCCCGGTGTCCTCGTGGTGGGCTGCTCGGTGGAGGAGGCACTGGTGCGGAGGTACCGCAGCTGTTGCAGCAACGGCGAAAACGAAAACAGAGACGGCGACGCGGACGCGGCGCCCTCTTCTTCTTCATCTCCCGCCGCCGCTTTGCCTCCCTCTTCTGCTGCTGCTGCTTCTTTCGTCGCCGGCCACGAAGAGGTCGCGGCGAGGCTCGCGAGGATCCACGAGCTCGAGGTGGCCTCGGTCGCGGGGAGCCCCGCGGCGTTTTGTCTAAAAGACGCCGGAGGAGGAGGAGAGGGAAGCGAGGCGGCGGAGCGGGGAGGCAAGGGCCCTCTCGCCGCCCCTCTGGGGGAGCTCGCGCCGAGGCTGAGGGCGCTCGACGCGGCGGGCTGCCTCTTCTCCGAGTGGCGCGAGATCGAAGGGATTCTGAGGGAGTTGCCAGGGCTGGAGAGGCTCGACCTGACCCGCTGCGGCGGGCTGGCGGCAGCGGAAGTCATGGACGAGGTTGAGGACGACAAGAAAGCTTCTTCTCTTTCTCTCTCCCTTCCTCCTCCTCCCCGCCCGTCGGTTCCCAGGAGCGCTCCTCCGCTCCTTCACGGCCTCCGAGAGCTCGTCCTCGCCGACACGGGCACGGAGTGGGCCGCCGTGCTGGCGGCGCTGGCCGCCTCGGGCGTCACGGGCCTCCGCGCCCTCTCGCTGCGGCGCTGCGGGCTGCGCGGCCTGGGAGGCGCACGAGGAGGGGTCGGCGGCGGCGGCGGCGGCGGCGCCTCGCCCGCGGGCAGCCGGCCGAGGGCGGAGCTCCTCCTCGCTCGCGTCGCCTCGCGGCTCGAGGAGCTCGACCTCTCCGAGAACGACCTGAGCTGCTGGAGAGGAGGAGGCCGAGACCGGGAGGAAGGGGAGGGAGGGGAGGAAGGAGAGGGAGGAAGCGGGAGTGGGAGCGGGATCGCCGACGAGCTCGAGGCCTTCCCCCGTCTCTCGGTGCTCGACCTGTCGCGCAACCCGCGGCTCGCCTGCCTGCCTCGCCCATCCGCTGCCTCTCACTCTCGCTCTTCCTCTTCGTCCCCTGCTTCTTCTTCTTCTCCCTCTCCTTCTCCCTCTCCTTCTTCCTTCGCGGCGCTGAGGGAGCTCCGGCTCGCAGAGTGCGGCTTCTCCTCGTGGGCAGAGCTGGAATGCCTCTTCGTCGCCAAAGGAGAAGAAAGAGGAGGAGAAGGAGGAGGAGACGAAGGAAGCAGAGGAGTGAGAGACGGAGAGGGATCGGCGGCGGCGACAAAGCAGGTTCTCTTCCCTTCCCTCTCTTCGCTGCGCCTCAGCGGCAACCCCCTCCCGGTGCCGCATCCAACGACGGGATGCGCCCGCGCGGACGTCGTCGCGAGGCTCCGCGCGGCGGTTTCGACGCTCAACGGGGCGAGGGTCGGGCTCAGGGAGAGGGCCGACGCGAGGAGGGCGCTCGAGGCGGCGAGGAGGATAGGAGGAGCCGCTGGCGGCGGCCCCTCCTCCCTCGGGGGAGGAGGCTCTTCTTCTCCTCCCTTTCCTCCTTCCTCGACGGGGATAATGGCCCCGATGGCCGCGAGCATGCTCGAGCTCCGGATCGTCCTCTCGGAGGAGGCGGAGCCTCCTTTTGCGACGGCGGCGACGACGACCGCTGAAGCAGCAGCAGCAGAAAGGGGAGCGGGAGAAAAAACCACGACGGCGAAAGCGAAGGCTCCGGTAAGGCTCCCAGGATCCACCACCGTCACGAGGCTGAGGCAGCTGGCGGCGAGGCTGACGGGCGTCCCGGCGAGGGAGCAGGTGCTTCGCGTGGAGATGCGAGGAGGCGGAGAGGAAAGAGGAGAAGGTGGTTGCGACGCCGCTGCTCGGGCTGCTGCTGCCGACGGCGACGGCGACGACGACAAGAACGGCGACGACTCCGTCGTCCTCCTCGAGCTCACCCCTGCGGACGACAGCCGCGACCTGCGCTTCCTGGGCGTGCCCAGCGGCTCCGTCGTGCGCGTGTCCAGGAGGTGAAAGCTTCGAAGAGAGAGAGAGTGGGCTTTTTTATCCCGAAAGAAAGAAGGAACAAAGAAATGTAACAAAAACGACGAGACGGAAACCGACCGCGAAGCACCTGCTAAAAAAAAAAAAAAAAAAACATCTTCTTCCTCTCTCCCTCTCCGTGCTCCCCCGCTCTCTCTCCCTCTCCGTGCTCCCCCGCTCTCTCTCCCCCATCTCGAATTCCGCTCTCTCATTGCAGCACCGACGATCAAAAAAAAGATACCTACGCCGTGACTCGAACACGGGCTTCTTCCTTGGAAGGGAAGCAGACTGACCGCTATCTTACGTAGGTAGAGGTAGTTGAACTCACGAGAAGTTCTTTAACCATTTATCGTGTCTTTCTCTATTTAATGAAACTATAGAAAGATGTAAAAGAAGCGCGCCGAATTTCTTTCCGCCGGTTTTTGTTTCCGTGGGAGGAAGAAGGTTTTTTTTCTCTCTCGTTCTCTCGTAGCTTTTTCGTATTTTTGCTCTTGATGTTTTGTTCTTGTTACACGGTTTTTCTCTCGCGATGAGAAAAAAGCTCTTCTTGATGTTTCTGAGTTCTACTTACGAGGGGACCGGGGGGGGGGTACTGTCGAGGGAGCGGGGGAAAAAAAGGGTCAGGCAAAGATAGGAGGGAGGAGATCCAAGAGGGAAGAAGAAGAGGAGGTGAAAAAAGGCACTGAAAGCCTTTCTTCCCTTTCGTTTTCTTTTTCTTCCTAGGGGTGTGTGGGGAAAAGGGAGCGGGGGGCTCGGGGGGAGAATTCGCTGTTTTGCTATATCGTCGTATGTCACGTGCAGAGGATTATGAAGGTTTGCTGCTGCGTTTGCCAGGAAAAAGGGAGCGGCCGCGGGGGAGGGAGGGGAGCGCGATGTCTTTTTTTTGTTTTCCTCCTTTCGGAAAGCGCGTTTTCTTCTTCTCATTTCAGCAGAGCAGCGCCGACGACGCGCCGCGAGGCGGCCACGTGGGCAGGCACCCCGCGCCCGCGGCCAGGGCCTTGAGGCGGTCGCGCAGCGCGTCGGTGAGCGCCGGGGGCCTCTGGGGGCGCTCCGGTCTCGGCGGAGGCGCTGCGGCGCCGGCAAGGGCGGCCGAGGCAGCCCCTCGTCCGACGGCGGCAAACAGCGGCACGGGGGGCGGCGGCGCGGCCGCCCTCGCCGTCATCACCCGGCTCAGCACTGCGTACGCGGCTGGGGCGGACCTCCTGACGACCGCTAGGGCCCTCGTCGCCTCGACGCAGCGGGAGAGGTGCGCCGAGAAGGCGACGGTCGTCGCGGAGACCGAGGCGGCGGCAGCAGCAGCGGCGGCGGCCGTGGCGGCCGAGGCGCAGTAGGCCGACGCCGACGAAGCGGAAGAAAGGGTTCCGTTCCTCGCCGCTCTCGAGGCCTCGAGCTCGGACATCGCCTTGGAGATCGCGGCGGCCTGGGGAAGTGTGACAAGATGGAAGGAGAAAGGGGGCCGTGAGAAAGAGCACAGACGAGAGAGAAGGAGAGAAAAGAAGAAGAAAAAGAAGACAAGGAAAAAAAAACGCACCTCGAGCGCTCTGCCTAGAAAAAGGAAGGCTTGCTCGAGAGAGCCAGAGCTCGCCAGGGACCTCGCCTCGACGGAGTACCTCTCGGAGTCTCGCGTGAGACAGCACGCCGACGTCAGGAACCCGCGGAGGGCCGCGTCGAAGAGGCGGAAGAGGTGCGGCGACAGGGATTGAGAGGCGGAAAAGGCACCTCTGTCCTCATCTTCCGACGGGGACAAGACGCTTCCATCTGCGACCAGTGCGGCGGGCGCCGATGCCGCCAAAGAAGCCGCGGTCTCGAGGGTCCCCGAACCGTCATGCCGGAGCAGCGCCCAGTAGCAATTGGCGCCGCTCATGTTCCTAGCGATCAGCTCGCGAGGAGAGGATCCGGAATGCGTGCCGGGAAGTAACAGATGCGGGGAACGGAAGCGGAGCTCTCGGAAGGGAAGCCAAGAAATGAAAGTGATCGAGAGATGGGAAAAGTATTTGCAACCCAAGAGAAAAAAAGTTCTCGACTTCAGACCCTAATTTCGGGGGGCGTTGAAGCAAAGCTCTCTGTCTTTTTCTTTTAGGGGAGCTGCTCTCTCGAACTTTTTTGTCTTGTTCACAAAGAAAAAAAAAAGGCTTTTTTCTCTCTGACCTCGGGTCTTTCTCTCAGCTCCTCCCTCTCTCTCCTCCTTCCTCCTCCCTTCTCCTCTCACTCAAAGCTCATTATCACCCCTTCGATCACGTCGGCCGCCCCCAGCAGCTGCTCCTCTGTGATCACCAGCGGAGGGGCCAGCCTGATGATGTTGCCGTGCGTGGGCTTCGCCAGCAGCCCCTCCCTCAGGAGCCTGGCGCACACGTCGGACGCCGTCTTTCCGGGCCGCTCCGAGATCTCGACGGCGTTGAGCAGGCCCTTGCCGCGGACGGCCTTGACCATCGGGCTCGGGATCGCGGACAGCCTCGCGCGCAGCAGGGCCCCGAGCCTGTCCGCGTTCTCGGCGAGCCGCTCCTCGACGAGCACCTCGAGCGCGGCCCTGGCCACGCGCGCCGCGACGGGGTTGCCGCCGTAGGTCGAGCCGTGCTGCCCCCGGCCGATCGTCAGCATGACCTGTCGTTTTCGAGGTTTTCGAGGTTTTTATCGTTTTCGTCTAAAGGAGCAGGCGTGAGAGGGAAGAGAGGACGGGGAAAGGACGCGCGGCGTCGAGGCAAGCAGAACGCGCTTTGGAAATTCCGAACCTGAAACTAAAAAGGATAAATAGCGATTGATAAGAGGGTCGAAGCTCAACCCTCAGGTTTGCGCGTCGAATTCAAAGAGAGAAAAAAAAAAAAAAAAAATTTGCCTCGCCTCGTCGTCCGCGAGCACCGCAGACACCGGGTACGCGCCCCCCGACAGCGCCTTCCCCAGCACCAGGACGTCCGGACGGACGCCGTCGTGGTCGCAGCAGAGCATCCTGCCCGTCCTGGCCAGCCCGGTCTGGACCTCGTCGGCGATCAGCAGCGCGTTGTGCTTCTTCAGCAGGTCGTGCGCCGCGGAGAGGTACCCCGGGTCCGGGACGACGACGCCGGCCTCGCCCTGCGTTTTTTTTTGGGGGGTTTCGGGGCGAAAGAAAGGGGGGGAAGGAGAGGAAGAAGGCGGGGAGTTTTGAAACCATGTGAGCCGAGTCTCCCGCCTCTGTTGGCGCGGCGTTTCGAAAGCAAAAAACCCTAACGAGCGAAAAAGAAGAGGGAGAGGAAGAAGAAGAAGCATCTCTCTCTTCCGCTCCCTCCTCTTCCTCCGTGACGCGCACCTGGATCGGCTCCACCATAAACGCCACGATGTTCGGGTTTCCCTCCAGCGCCCTCTGCAGGGCCGGGATGTCGTTGTAGGGGATGTTCTCGAACCCGGGCATGAAGGGGCCAAACCCGCCCGACGACTCCGGGTCGGTCGACGACGACACGGCAGCGAGCGTGCGGCCCCAGAAGTTTCCCTCGGCAAAGAGGACGACGGCCTCGTTTTTGGGGACGCCCTTGACGTCGTAGCCCCAGCGGCTGTCGGAGGAGGTTTTGATTTTTTTATCGTTGTGAGTGAGAGAGAACGAGTTCTCTCGGGATTGAGGAAAGAAGAAACAGAAAGAGAGAAAAAATAAATGGAAAAAAACTGAGAACAAACAGAACAGAACTCACCGAGCAAGCTTCACCGCCGACTCCCCTGCCTCCACCCCTGTGTTCATCGGCAGCACTTTGTCGTACCCGAACAGCCCCGTGATGTACCTCTCATACTCCGCGAGCGCGTCGTTGAAGAAGGCCCTCGAGGTGAGGGCGAGCTTCGAGGACTGGTCGACCAGCGCTTTGACGATCTTGGGGTGGCAGTGGCCCTGGTTGACGGCCGAGTAGGCGGAGAGGAAGTCGAGGTACCGACGGCCGTCTACGTCCCACATGTGGACCCCGAGCTGTTTTTTTTGTTTGTTCGGTTTCTCGGAAAGAGGGCGCGAGAAGTGTGTGTGAGAGAGAGAGAGAGAGAGACAAAGCGGCCGACCGCGACAGCAACAAGAAAAGGTCAAGGGTCTTGTTCCGAAAGCGAAGAAGGAAACAACAACAACGACAGCGACGACTCACCCCTCGCTCGAGGACGACGGGCAGCGGCGCGTAGTTGTGGGCCCCGAAGCGGTGCTCGGCGTCGATGAACTGTTTTTTTTGACGAGGTTTGAGGTCGAGTAGAGAAAGAGAGAGTCAGCAAAAAAAGAGGCAGCTTCGCCCCTCGCTTTCGGATCGATCTTTTCTTTTTCTCTTCTTTCTTTTTCAGCCTTCTCTCCTCGCTTCTGCGTCCTCTATCGAGTGCACCACCGCAGCCTCATCGACTTCTGCAACCTTATGGAGGCATCTGAGGGTGGGAATCGGACGCTCACAGCGCGGAGCCACCACGGCATCGGTTTGGAGTTTTTTAGTCCTTCCAGTTTTCGTGTGCGTCGTCGCCGCCTCGAGAGCTTTCTTTTTCCCCCCTCACCTCGCGCTGCTTCGGCGTCGCCGCATCGGCCTTGACGGGGGCCGCGGCGAAGGACCGACGCTGAGCATCGACGGCAGCGGGCCTGGAGCCCTTTGAGAGCTCTCCAGCGGTGCGGCGCCGGGCCTCCCTCGAGGCCTGGAGGAGCAGGGCGCGCATAGCTCTTCACGTGGACTATGTTTTTCAAGATGGATACAGGGCAAGCGAAGAAACTGAGAAATCGCAGCCAAATGTTTACTTTTTCTTGTTCTTTTCTTTCTTCGTTTTCTCTCTTTTCTCTCTCTTCTCTCCTCTGCGTGAGCGTGTTTCTCCCCTCGCAGCACACGGCGTCGAGACGCTTCTCCGAAGCTTGCACAGGCAGCGCGAGAGACGGCTAAAAATCACGGAGATGGTAAGAGAAGAAGATTGTCAGTTCGATGCCGTCGTTCCAATCGTCGCCCAAGCCGACGACCTTGACCTCCACCTCCTTTCTCTCTCTCACGGCCTCTCTCGTTCCTCTTCTACCTCCCCCCCCCCCTCTTTCCTCCTCCCATCACCAGTCCGTAACCCTTCACACCTCCCTGGGAGACCTCAAGCTTGAGCTCCGCTGCGACGCCACCCCTCTCGCCTGCGAGAATTTCTTGGCCCTGGCC
>Ga0315289_10005129_pt1 | contig 19416 bp, 20 predicted proteins | sample YL17G11_40_MG_FD_203452 | JGI IMG/M metagenome (GOLD analysis project Ga0315289, IMG submission 203452) | Sediment microbial communities from Yellowstone Lake, YNP, Wyoming, USA - YL17G11_40 | ecosystem: Environmental > Aquatic > Freshwater > Lake > Sediment | place: USA: Wyoming | collected...
CTCTGAAAGCTAGGAGGACAGAGCGCATGCCCTCTTCATCTGGAGCATGCACCTCCACGTACCCCTCGGGAAAGAGCAAGAGGTAAGCGCCGCGTCTTAATTCGAATTTTACAATGTCCTTGTTTGCAGTCCTTATCGTCTTAATATTTGGGATTTTCATCGCTTCTTTGATATTGAGCTTGAATCGCAGATTGGTCACAGCGCGCAGGGCCTTGATCTTTGGCATCTCGAACACGTCGTAGAGGTGCGGCATCTGGCTGATTCGTGCTTTATCTTCGCTCACGTAATCCCTGATAATAACTGGTTAGGTTAAATTTAAAAAAAATATGGGTGCTGGCCTATACCCTTTTGGCGGCCAGCCGGATATCCACGTCGCGGACGGTCCTCCGTCCAGCGTGCTCAGCGAGCTTCGCGGCCTCCCCAGCGATGACAATTGCGCGCTCTTCGAGAACCTCAGATAGGGCATTTGCAGCATCTTCGCTGACACGCTTAGCGCCTGATTTCCGAATTATGCGGTCCACGGCCGCAACCGGTAATTCAACCATTTTTTCTCCTCCTCAAATACTTTATCCAGCACTACTTAAGCAGATTTTTCTATTAGGAGGCGCCTATTTAAACCTTTCTTTCAAAGAGGCTTTTATCATCCTTTAATCAGCTAAAAATACCTTTTTTGAGCTTTTATTTTGAAGCTAGGTTTCCTGTGGAGCATGTGGAAATGCAAATTTACAGGATATACATCATGCCACGTATTTTAAGAACAATAGACAACATTACAAAAGTGGTAATAACGTGATGAGGTGATGGATTGCCTTGCATAATTGTCGCAGGCGGACAATTCGGTGATGAAGGTAAGGGAAAAATAGTGGCATACCTAGCGCTCAACGACAAACCGAAGATCGTCGCGCGTGCTGGCGTCGGACCGAACGCTGGCCACACAGTGCATTTTCGCGGGAAGAAATTTGGGCTCAGGCAGGTGCCGTGCGGCTTCGTCTACGAGGGCGCGCGGATGCTGATAGGGCCCGGCGTACTCGTGAATCCAGAAGTATTGTTGAAGGAAGTCGCCGAAACTGGCGTCAGTGAAAGGCTCGGCGTAGACAGGCGTTGCGCGATAATCGAGCCCGGCCACATCGAGCAGGATCAAACTTCAGCTCACCTTAAAGAGAAAATAGGTACGACTGGCACAGGCTGCGGCCCAGCGAACGTCGCGAGGGTGAGTCGCATGGTGAGGCTCGCCGAAGAGGTGCAGGAGCTTCGGCAATTCATCACGGATGTGCCTCATGAAGTCGACGATGCTTTGCGTTCGGGAGAAAGAGTCATGCTCGAGGGCTCGCAGGGATTCGGGCTCTCGCTTTTCCATGGCACATATCCTTACGTCACTAGCAAAGATACAAGTGCAAGCGCTATCGCGTCCGATGTCGGCGTGGGTCCGACGAAGATTGACGATGTCATGTTAATATTCAAAGCCTACGTGAGCAGGGTCGGCGCTGGGCCTTTCGACACAGAGATAGCGCAGGAAAAGGCGGAGGAACTCGGCATCGTGGAGTTCGGCACCGTCACAGGCAGGCGGAGGCGCATCGGCACCTTCGATTTCGAGCTGGCGAAGCGGGCGGCGATGATAAACGGTGCGACCCAAATCACAATAACGTGTCTGGACAGGCTCTTCAAGGAGTGTGTTGGGGCGAAGAAGTTTGATGAACTTTCGGCGGAAGCAAAGGACTTCATCGCGAAGGTGGAGAGCGAGCTTGGAGTGCCCGTGACGATCGTTTCGGTCGGTCAGGGCGTAGACGATGTAATAGACATGCGCTCCGAGAAGCTTTAGTTGATTTCATGAGGTTAGTCGTGGCGGTCAGCGGAACTCCAGGCACTGGGAAATCCGTCTTTGCTCGCACTTTAGCCAAAAAACTCGACGCTCAGCTCGTTGACCTGAACGCGCTAATCAAAAAAAGAAAAATTTACAAGAAAGATGCTGATGGCACGCTTATAGCTGACCCAATAAAGGTTCGAGCGGAATTTGCACGTTTGATTAAAAGTTTACGTGGTCCGGTGGTGGTTGAGGGACTTCTTGCACATTTCCTTCAACCAACGTATATCTCACATATCGTCGTCCTTCGCACGAAGCCGAGCGTGCTCGAGAAACGCCTTCGCAAGCGAGGATATGTCCTGAAAAAAATAAAAGACAACGTCGAGTCCGAGGCGCTGAGTATAATTTTATGGGAAGCGGTCAAAATTCACGGAGCGAAAAAAGTTTACGAAATCGACACGACCAAGTTGAAGGTAGAAACAGCGGTGAAATTGTTTTTGAATGCCCTCACAGGGAAAATTTCGCTTCGCTCAGGAAAAGTTGATTGGCTTGAGGAAGTTTTTTAAGCGTGATTGTATTTATATAGAGATGATAAAAATGGGAGCAGCTTTTCGGACTACTATGCTTTTGGGTCTAATGACGGGGCTACTCTTGGCGATAAGCCTGGCTATAGGGTATTTCCTAAACGTATCTATGATGTTGGTGCTCACGGTTGCTTTCGCGATCGCGATGTCCCTCAACTTTTTCGTGTATTTTTACGCCGACAAGTGGGTGTTGAAGCTCTACAAGGCGAAGGTGGTCAGTGAGTCTCAGGAGCCGGAGCTTCACGAAATCGTCGGGCGATTGTCGAAGAATGCCGGATTGCCAACGCCGAAGGTCGCTATCGTGGAGATGGATGCACCGAACGCCTTCGCTACCGGACGAAATCCATCCCACGCGGTCGTCGCCGTCACAACTGGAGCTAAAAAATTTTTGGACAAGGAAGAGCTCGAAGGAGTCTTGGGCCACGAAATGGCCCACATAAAGAACCGCGACATGCTCATCGGCACGATTGCGGCCATGGTGGCGGGTGTCATCGCGTACGTGGCGATCGCCGGCAGGTTTGCGGCCTTCTCCAACAGAAGGGACAGTGGAGTGGCGACGGTCGCATTGCTTGCAGTATTTCTTGTACCATTTGCAGCGACTTTGATAAGGCTTGGAGTTTCGAGGACTAGAGAATACGAGGCGGACGCCAAGGGCTCTAAAATATCTCATAAACCCAAGGCACTGGCGAGCGCGTTGAAGACTCTTGAGGAGCACGCGAAGAATCGCCCGCTCACGAAGGGCAACCCTGCTACATCCAACCTGTTCATCGTCAACCCGTTCCGTGGCGCGAGCGTCATGGAAGCATTCTCTACCCACCCGTTGACCGCGAAGAGGGTTCAGAAACTAGAAGAAATTGAGGCTAGCGGAAATTTCTAAAATCCGAGGAGGGCTTGGCCGAGGCCCATCCGCAGGATCGCTTCAAAGACTATCAAGCCTATCGCAATGCCGAGCACTAACTTTGGAGATATCTTGTAGCCGTGGGCTTCTTCCTTGAAATAACGAATCAAGCCAGCCCCAGTCGCCGGCATCTCTCCTCGCTTGCTCATGTTAGCACCATCTTTTGTTATGAACCGTATGGTTTAAGCATTTCCCAAATCAAAAACTCACGGCATGAATTGGCGCTGCGCTTCAACAACTTCCGCGCTGTTAGTTGCAGCTGCATAGGCTTCGAGCGGCTCTCTGTTCAGCTCGAAGAAAGTTGGTCCCCATTTGAACCCAGCGAGAATCTCTCTTGCCCGCTCACGATAGCCGAGGATGAAGAGCGCGGCGGCTAGCGCCTCGGCCGTGCTCAGCGTCGTCGGCTTACCATAGTGCGTGGGGTTCGAGGCCACAAGATACGGCAAACTCCGCAGTTCCATCTTCCTTCTAACGCTTTCGATTTTCCTGATCTTGTTCCAAGAGACATCGAGCGCCGCCAAGCCACGTTTTTCTGCGATTGTTGCATCGGCGCGGGAGATTGCTTTCTGCGCGAATGGGTCGAGCAAGATAGCTTTCGACGGCAGCTCCTCCTGCTTGTAGGTCATCTCGATCTTTCCAGCGCGATGCAGGCGTACCGCGGTGCAACGCTTCGGGTCGCACTCGCGAGCGTTATAGACTACGAGTCTCATGCTCTCAGTTAATATTTGGGAATGTTTTAAGCTATAACAGTGGGCAAATGGTGCGACAGGTGTTCTACAATGCGACATTATTGGAGGGCGAGGATCTTGACATCACGAATGGCTACCTCGTGGTCAAAGATAGCAAAATAGAAAAGATTGGCGAGGGGACGCCACACGTTCGAGGCATAGATGTTAAGAATGGCTTCGTGTTGCCTCCATTCGTCAACGCTCACACTCATCTAGCAGATGCGATCGCAAAGGAACTCTACCTTAGGAAATCACAACCCCAGGTCATGGGGCCGCGTGGCGTCAAGTTTCGTGAGCTCAAGGGAGCAGGTCGAGAACTTGTCGGCACGATTCGTACGATTATTCATGATATGTTGAGAAGCGGCACACTGGCCCACTGCGACTTCCGAGAAGGAGGGTTGGCAGGGGTGAGAATCCTTCGGAGGGCCTCCACCACACCAGTTCGAAGCGTGATCCTCGGGCGCCCGTCCAAGTTGTCGGAGTTGAATGACTTGCTTCGCGCATGCGATGGTGTTGGTTTACCGTCCATAGATGCGTTTGAACCCTCAGCGGTCAAAGAAATCGCACGCAACGTTCGCAAGGCCGGCAAGATCTGTAGTGTCCATGTTGCCGAGACTGAGGAGGCCCAGAAACTTTCGTTCGAAAAAACTGGGAAGAGCGAGGTCGAGCGGGCTTTGGAGTTGCGGCCTTCTTTCGTCATACATTCCACATGGGCGAGCGATGGAGATCTGCTCATGCTCAAGAAGGCGCACGTTCCCGTCGTCTTCTGCGCTAGGGCAAACAGCTTGCTTGGCGTCGGCATACCACCGATTTTGAGAGCATCAAGATCTGGGGTCAAGTTTTGCATAGGCACGGATAATGCAGCAGTCTGCCAGCCAGATATGTTCGGCGAGCTCTCGTTCGATTGGGCATGCATGCGCCGAGAGAACAGCGGAGTCGGCGATGAGGAGGCGCGAGAACTCTTGCGTGCTGCAATGATTGAGCCACTCAGCATTTTCGATTTGCCGTGGAAACCGTTGCAGGAGGGTGCCCCAGCGACTTTTCTTGTCTTATCTAGAAGGCATAATTTGATAGGTTTGAAAAATGTGCATGCTGGGCTGGTGAATCGAGCGAGGGCCGATAATGTAAGTGCGATTTTGGTAGATGGTAAAAGATTTAAGCTTGGCAGTTGAAGATTTTTTGAATATTTTGTGTAGTTACCCGGAGGAGGATATCGGAGGGTAAAAATGAAAATCAAAGATGTCATGACGGCTGAAGTAAAATACATCAAAGTACCTGGGACGAGGGCCGAGGCGCTGGATTTATTGAGGAAGCTTGGCGTGAGCGCGGTCCCGGTGGTGAAGGAGGGCACCGAAGAGCTTGTCGGGATGGTGACGCTCAGGGGCCTGTTCGATCATTCAGATGAGGAGCAGCTGGGGATGCTGGTCGATCGCGACGCCCAATCGGTTTCTCCCGAGGATTCGATCGAAGATGCGGCGCGTTTGATGGTCGAGAGCGGTGGGCGAAGGTTGCCCGTCGTCAAAGAAAAGAAACTCGTCGGCATAGTCACGGTCAGAGATATAGTTTATCGGGCGGTCGCAGGGATGAGTTTGGACAAACCAGCCTCCGATTACATGCGGCCCAGGCTCGCGGTGATATGGGAGGGGACGCCAATCCGAGCGGCTGTAGAGATAATGGCGTTGGCTGGACTCCGCGCGTTGCCTGTGATCGATGCAGGGGGTAAACTCATCGGTATAGTCGACGATGCTGATATAATTGGGTTGAGCGAGGTCGAGACGGAGTCTAAGATGAGCCAAATGGCTGGGCGGAGCGAGGGGGATAGCTGGACCTGGGACAGCGAAGATAGAATTTACATTACCAAGAAAAAGATCAAGCTCCCAAATAAATCAGTCAAGGATGTCATGTCGAAGGACTTGGTCACAGTAGCCAAGCGCACTTCCGTGAGCAAATGTGCAGAAGTGATGAAGCAGCACAAGATCGAGCAGACCCCAGTGATGTCGGCGGATGGCGAGCTCGTCGGGATGATCAGGGATATAGATTTGCTGCGCGCGATGATTGAGTAATCTACAAGTAGCTTTTTAGGTTTGCAAACGTTCTTGAACTCGGTGAGCGTGTGCCCTCAAAGAAAAGTGATAAAGTGATGGATATCGTCAAGAGGCGTGGATTCATCTGGCCATCGTTCGAGATATATGGGGGAGCTGGAGGTTTCTACGATTTTGGACCGCTCGGCTCTCTCCTAAAAAATAAAATAATCCAAAAGTGGCGCGAGTTTTATGTGTTCAACGAAGGGTTCTTTGAGATAGATTCACCGAGCGTGATGCCCGAAGAGGTGCTGAAGGCCAGCGGGCACGTCGATCATTTCGTAGATTCGATGGTCGAGTGTCAAAAGTGCGGTGCGGCGTTCAGGGTGATGGACGTGGTTCGCGAGGCCACGGGCAAAGACATCGAGGGCATGCTCAAGGAGGAGATGGAGCAGTTCATGAAAAAGCACAAGGTGCATTGTCCAGACTGCGGTGGGGAACTCGGCAAAGTTTTTGATTTCAATGCGATGTTTAAAACTACGATCGGACCAGGTAGCAAAAGGGTCGGATATTTGAGGCCGGAGACGGCTCAAGGGATTTTTGTGGACTTCCACAGGCTTCAGCGTCACGCGCGCGGGAAGTTGCCTTTTGGAGTGGTGCAGATAGGTCGCGGATATCGCAACGAAATCTCACCCAGGCAGGGGATAATCAGGTTGAGGGAGTTCACGATGGCTGAGGCGGAGGTCTTTTTCGATCCCGATGACCCGCGCCACCCAAAGTTCAAGGATGTTGCGAACGAGGAGCTCGCGCTCTGGTTGGCGAGCGATCAAGAGAAAGGAAAAGAGCATCTCACGGAGGTAACGGCCGAGCAGGCGGTGAAGAAAAAAATCGTGTGCAATGAGTTGATGACCTATTACCTCGCTATCACCAAGCGTTTCTTGTTGAGCATAGGTATCCCAGCGGGTGCGATCAGGTTCAGGGAGCAGACAAAGGGACAGAGGGCGCACTATTCTGCTGAGACTTGGGACGCCGAGGTATCGACAGAGCGGTTCGGTTGGGTGGAAGTAGCTGGGCTTGCCTACCGCACGGATTACGATCTTTCCAGTCATGCCAAGTCGAGTGGCCAAGACTTGACAATGTTTTCTGCAGACAAAAAAAAGGTGCTCTGTCATGTCATCGAGCCATCATACGGCGTAGATCGTTCGCTGTACTGTGTGCTCGAGCACGCTTACGTTGAAGAAAAAAATCGCGTGTATCTCCGATTGAAAAAAGATATTGCTCCAGTGGATGTTGGGGTCTTTCCATTGCTGAACCGGGATGGTCTGCCGGAGAAAGCTCGGGAAATTTACGAAAAATTAAAATGTTGCAGAGTCATGGCTGTTTATGACGACTCGGGTTCTATAGGTCGGAGATACGCACGTGCCGATGAAATCGGAATTCCTTATTGCGTTACGGTCGACCATCAAACTCTCGAAGATGGGACGGTGACGATAAGGGCCCGAGACACAACTGCGCAAGTTCGAGTTTCTCTCGCTGAGCTTCCAGACGTGTTATATGCAATGCTTCGCGGCGAGAGAGAGTTCGAAGCACCAGTAGCTTGAACTAAAATTCGATCCACTGGGCAGTTGAAAAACAGCAGATGCCTCAGTAGTTTATTTTTATGATATACTATATGAGTAAAGTCCAGATGGATGACCAATCGCCGATGTTGCCCGCAGCATTCCTCGCTCGGACATGCCAGAAGTACGTGCCCAGTGCGAGCGCGTTCTTGTCCGGCAGAGTATGAGCGTTCTCCGCGAGGTCTATTGCAGAGTACACTGGGGAGCTGAAATCGTTGCTATCGTCGACCTGGATCTGATAAGTGACGCCACTCGGGTCGCTCACCGAATTCCACACAAACGTGGGAGTGTTATCCGTGATAACCGCACCGTTATCAGGCGAGACGAGAGATGGCGCGGGGGGCACGATTTTTATGATATACTCCGCTCTGTTCACATTTCTTCTCCAATAAGCATTGTTAAATCGGGTAATGGGGAGCCATTCATAAAACACGTTTTCATCCTTCTGAATCTTCACTAAAAATACTCCATTAATGCCCAACATCGAAATATAACCAAAAGGATTGGGGCGAAGCTGATTGCCGGTCTCGGTTTTCGGAACTATATTTTCATTAATTTTGACATTGGGTAAATAGAAAATCCCCTTGCTATCTGTGTATCCCTCAAATTTCACGGTAGTATTTCCTATTTGGGATATTCCCATTTGATAAATCTGTATCCTGGCGTTTGCTACTGGACGGTCCTCGTTGTCTATAACTTTAATACTATTGTTTTCTGGAACATCGTAGAGATATTGGCCGAAATATCCCCTGTTATACTCAAGCCAACTGTCCAACGCCAAAGCATTGTGAGTTGAAATGTAATGTTGACAGCCCGACATTAGATCCTGCCGTCCGTCCTCATCCTGCCACCAATAGGGCGTGTTATTGAACGGGTTGCTGCTATTCAACCAGTATAAATCTATCAATCCAAGTTGATGCCCCACTTCGTGAAGGTAAGCATAATCAATATCATCGGCTGGCCAATAATAACAACTGCTGAAGCGCCAATCGTCAGTACAAGCCGTATAGTGATAAACCGATGGGAAGCGTCCGTATGCTGTTAATTCGTTTTCGGGGGGCAGCGGGGCCCCGTCATCGATTAACTTGATAATATCATAATTTATTCTCGCTTTGGTCCCTGCTTCTTGAAACATGTTATTAAACTTTATCATGTGAAGCTGTACCCACTGCACGATACTGTTAGTCGTGGGGTTGGCGACGCCTACCGTATTTCGTTTGAAAATTCTGTAATAAGTTTTTTCAACCTGCACGTACATTGGCATGGCATCCGTGTAGGTTACCAGTTCTTGAAGGCAGTTTTCGTTGAGGATCCCTGCCGAAACAATTTTGAACTTTATGGGATGTGGTTCTGTAAGCCAGCTCGACTGCTACGTGAGACTCAAGGATATTTCAGCTTTTTCATGCAATGCAATGGTGCCTATCCAGGTGTTTTCCCTGATTAATCCATCATCTAAATACCACTGATAACTAATCTCTCCGTCGAAAACATTCTCGCTCATGTTGTAGATGTGGGCGACATACTGAACCACATCGCCTTCGTTGGGGTGACGTTGCGTGTTATTGTCTTGTCCTAGCCCCAATCCAGTAGAATACAAAATGTCGTACGGCAGATAATCATCGTAAACAGTACACGATGTATACACAGGATTGTATCTTGGATAATTGGGTCTTCTTTCTATACAAAATATCTCTAAACCATCGCCTAGTCCCCCTTGAACAGTTATTGACATGTTCCCAGTTTCGGAAGCGCCCCAATTGTCGGTGACTGTGAGTGATACTGGATACGTGCCCGGGTTAGTGTATTTATGAGTTGGATTCTGTATGGTGCTCGTCATCTCGTCTCCAAAGTCCCAATACCAAGAAACAATCGCGCCATCGTTAACAGTGGATTGATTGATGAACTGGACCGTATTTTCAGTAGTGGGTGAAGTTGGCGAATAGGTGAAGGATGCGGTCGGCAGGATATTTTGAGGGATGTTCTCGCGTGAAACATACACTATTAAAGAGGCAATGCCGGCCACGATTAAAAAGCAAACCAGCAATAATGGCACGATGGTCGACAATAATCCCTTGTAATCCGTGGGTACCATGGTGCTTCCGAGCGTAGACATCTTAGAATGCTTGGACATTTTTCGCCTACCCCCAGTAAAATTTAGATTGCCCTCGATTTAAATTGTGTTAAAATTGGTACTTGTATTAAGCGGTTATAATAAAACTGGGGGGACATCCACTTTTTACGTGTTAAAACCTCTGCCCTCTTGGTTGTGATGCGCAACCTAAAATCCAAGGATAATCATCATGAGCGGGAGCGCTAGGAAGAGCGAAATGAAAGTCAGATACAGCACTATCGTCCCGTAGAGTTTTAGGTCGAGCTTGAAGTTGTGGGCTAGGTAGACGTTGAAAACAGCGGGTGGCATCGCCGCCATGACCAACGCTGTTCTAGAAATTGGGCCTGTAACGCTCAGCCCGAACAATATGATGCATGCATAGGTGATGAGCGGGCAGATCAGCAGACGGATTATTCCAGTTACCGTGAGCGCCGGTGCATACTTGCGCGGGTTTACAAGTGGCATCTGATATCCTACGAGCAACAACATGAGGGCAAATGATGGTTTTGCTATAAAATCGAGAGGTGTTCTTATCACGGTGGGCGGTATCCCCCCGAGCCCAACGAAAAGTAACGCGATGATAAGCACGAATGCGGCTGGAAACGTGAGCACTCCGTATGTTATGGCGCGGGCGCTGACTTTTTTTCCTGTGGATGATGTCACGAACGCCACACCTAGTGTGAGATGTAATACGCCAATTATCATTGCATATATGCTCGCAGCTGCCATAGCCCCAGAAGTCCCGAATATCGCGTAGACGACGGGAAGACCAAGATAGGTGACGTTCATGAAGGCGGAGTTCATTGCCACGGCGGCGCCCATTTTTTTACCGACATGCATCGTGCTCGAGGCAGCTATCGCGAGGAAGAAACAAATGCCGAAACCAACAAAGGCAAGTGCTATAACCGGGGCCAATCCTCGAATTTGATCGAGACTCTGCCAAGCTATCGAGATGAACACAACGGCTGGCAACATCACCCAGAGCACGAGCTTGTTGATGACGTAAAATATCGGCTTTGAAATTTTGAAGCTTTGGACAATGATTCCAATACTTATTAGCGCAAGGGAGATCACAGCTGTGACGAGGTAACTCTCAAGCGTCTGGTTCACCAATTACTTCTTTTTCTCGACATCGCTCAATACTTTTTCGAATATCTCCAGCCCAACATCGGCCTGTTCTTGCGTGAGGATGAGCGGCGGGGCGAGCCTTAGCGACGAAGACCCAGCGCCCAGCAGGACCAACCCTCGCTTAAATGCTTCATCCAATATCTCGTCGCGTTCCTTTTTGGCAGGTTCTTTTGTATCTCTGCTTTTGACGAACTCTACACCAATCATGAGCCCCTTGCCCCTCACGTCGCCGATGAGTTCATATTCCTCGGCCATCTCTCGGAATCGCTTGAGTATGTAGCCGCCAACCTTTGCGGCGTTGTCCGCCAGTTTTTCTGACTTCAAGACATCGAGCACGGCGAGGGCAGCTGCGCACACGACTGGATTGCCGCCCAGCGTGTTTTCGTGCGCGCTCGGGTCCCACTCCATGAGTTCGGATCTGCATATTGTAGCGCCGCACGGCATGCCCGCGGCGATGGCCTTCGACATCGTCATGATATCGGGCACAACGCCAGAGTGTTCGCATGCCCACCACTTCCCCGTGCGGCAGAATCCCGTCTGCACCTCGTCCATCACCAAGAGGATGTTGTTTTGCTTGCAGATATCGGCGAGCGCGGGAAGATATTCTTTTGGCGGAACTATGTAGCCACCAGCGCCTTGTATCGGCTCGACCACCATGCACGCGAGGTCATCTGGCGGTACGACCTTTTTGAGCAGGATCTCCTCGATGTACTTGGCACACCAAAGACCGCAAGATGGATACTCCTGTTTGAACGCACATCGATAGCAGTAGGCGTATGGCACGTGGAACACGCCTTGCATCATCCCCTTGAAGTGCCTGCGCGCGGCGACGCTCGTCGTCGTCAGCTGCAGCGAACCCATCGTGCGCCCGTGGAAGCCGCCTATGAAACCTATCACATAAAAATTGCGGGTATGCCACTGCGCTATCTTCAACGCCGCCTCGACGGCTTCAGTACCAGAGTTGCAGAAGAACGCCCGCTTCTTGAACTTGCCGGGCGTCACCTCGAACAGGCGCTCCGCCAGCTCTACCTGCGGGAGCGTGTAGAAATCGCAGCTGTTTATGAACATCAACTTATCCAACTGGCGCTTCATCGCCTCAACAACTTTGGGGTGCCGATGTCCAACATTGGTCACGGCGATCCCGGAGCTGAAGTCCAAGAACACATTTCCATCTATATCCTTCACCCACACGCCTTCCTCCTCGACACCAACAAGCGGAGCGGTCCTCGTCAGCGATTTCGAGGTCACCGCATGATCCCTCTCGATGAAAGCTCGCGCCTTTGGGCCCGGGGGCGTGGTCACGATCTTGGGTCTCTTCATTTCTTTCATCCAATCACCTCTCACCTTTTGCCTTTTTTGCATCGCCTTCTCGGTTGATAAATTTTTTGTTGGAAATTCCCTTCTCTTGTATATCTAATAAAGAATTCTTTAAAGTATATATATATTTTATTAGATACTTGAAACGATACATTTATAAGCGTGGAGATCTAACACTAACCAGTGGTGGATATGAAGGAGGGTATAGAGGAGTTCCTTTTCCAAGAAAAGCCTGTAAAAGCCATTTTAGCTCTAAAAAAGGCAGAAAAACCGCTGTATGCGGCAATAATATCAAAAGAAATCGATAGCACGTATGCGCACACATTAAACGTTCTTTCTATGCTAAAAGAGCTAAAATTGGTCAGTTTTCAAGAAAATGGGCGGATAAAACAGGTATTTTTGACAGAAGTCGGCCTAGAAGTCGCCAAGGTGATTGAGAGCCTATCAGAGCTATTTAAACTATCTGAATTGGAATATAAGCTTGATTTATTGTATGAAAAAGAAATAAAAGGTAAATTAAGGGAGGATATAGACAAAAAAACAGTAGTAGGTCGTTTGGATAATTATAAAGGAGAATTGGAGCGTATAATCAAAGAAGAGCCTCAAAATATCTCCCAATTGGCAGAAAAACTTCTTAAAAAGGCCGATTCGATCTCCAGAGAGGTCACGGGGCTAGTCATCGAGTAAAATTTTGGCTTAATGCCGAAGTCGCGAAAGTAAAAGAAGCCTTAGCGCAGCTGGTTTTCTAAAATAGATGGCATTTGGGGGGGATCGAGTCGCGTATATAGTCTATATACCCAAAATTACTGGACGGGCAAGTCGGTACCCTTTGGGATGATTTAGGTTTAATAGCCAAATTTTTGGGCGTAAAGTATATATTGTGGTATCTATAAGCAAATACTTGGTCATCATGCACGAAGAGATTGATACCGGCCTAAAAAGACTGCTCGATTTCAGCTATGGTAACCATCCGAAGCGCCAGTTGTTGAAAGCGAAGGGCGCGATCGTGATAAAATTTTTGCGTGAGGGTCCAAAAACTTTGAACGAGTTGGCAGTGGGACTCGGGTTGGATCTGAAGAAGCCGGCGGAGCTTTCCCAATTTTATGCGGCGCTCAAGCCGTTGCGCGATACCGGGACGATCTCGACCCATCGATCGCAGGGCAAGACGTTTTATGCATTATCGTATGCGTCGTTCAGGTTCGCGCTCGAGCAGTTGAGGAAAGATGCGGAGTACTGGTTGAAGGAGGAAGGGGCGTAAAAGTGTGTGGGTGATAAGGGATATTTAACTCTATCGGCGGGAAGTCCCCTTCCTTTAGGGAGGGGATGAAAGCCGCCGAATACTTTCGGTGACCTCTCTCCCCAAGCAAAGTATATGAGTGATTTGGGTGATAGTAGATAATGGAATATCGCAGAATGCCAAGTGGACGGGCTACTCGCAGTTCGCGGGTAATCTGCGGCAAACAGGCCTGCTGGCTCCGAGCGAGTCAGTGACGCACCCGCAGGAAGCCCCACCCTTCAGGGCGGGGTTGTTCACAGCTAGAAACAGAGGATAGAACGCATGACTCGAAAAACTGGGGCAAAAGCCGTAAAGGCGAGGCAGCTCACGCGAGCAGCGAAGGTTCATAGGTACAAGCAGAAGCTCAAGGACGCGGGGGAGAGCCTGAGCCTGCCTAAGCCGTCGAGGGAAGCGCAGAGGCAGAAGGACGCGGAGTTGAAGAAGCTTTATCTAGAGCTCATCTCGAAGAAGAAGCAGCCCAAGGAAGGCGAACAAGCGGAACAGCAAGTGGAAAAGGAGCAACCCCAGGAAAAGGCCGAAGAACAGAAACAAGCTGAGCAGCTGGAGGATGAATAGATGTCCGAAAAAATGCCGCCCGGTCTAACGTCAAGAATTGCAGTTTCCGTTGTAGTTGGTGTTGCATGGCTTGTTTTCCTGGTGATCTTTTTAGCGTTCTACGCCGAGTCCTTTAGCATCTATCGGAACCTGGCGATTTTCATTGCGTCAATCCTAGTCGTGGGCGCGATATTTGGTCCGATGTGGGTGTATTGGGGAATCAAAGTAGTCCCCAGATATGCCGAGGAATGGAAGCATAGGCCATCCAGCAGAAGGCGCAAGAGATAATCAGCGCTTGACCGAGCCAGCGATGAACATCAGCGGGTAGTCCAGCTCGCGAATGTAGCGCAAGCACGCGCGCACGCGGGTTTTGCCGTATTTTGCCACTAGATCAATTTTTAGCATTTCAGCCGAGAGCTCGGGATAGACGTATGGGTGTTTCCTTTTCCTCTTGGAGCACTTGATTCTGACCTCCGCCTTCTCGATGAACGGCTGCGCGATCGCCGCCTGCTCCATCGCTCGCTCGAGCGCTTTTGCATCGTGGATGGCTGCACCTATGAACTGATGGTAGAGGGCGCCGAGAGTTATCGCGCCTTCGAATATCGCGCGCTCGCGGTCGGTCACATTCGAGCTAAAATATTTTCTGGCCGGGTCTTTCATAGCGACTTCCCCTTGCGTTGAAAGTTTGTTGTAGCAGAGTTTAACTTTTGCGGCGGGAAGTCCCCTTCCTTCAGGGAGGGGATGAAAGCCGCCGAATACTTTCGGTGACCTCTCTCCCCAAGCAAAGTATATGGGTGATTTGGGTGATAGTGGATAATGGAATATCGCAGAATGCCAAGTGGACGGGCTACTCGCAGTTCGCGGGTAATCTGCGGCAAACAGGCCTGCTGGTTCCGAGCGAGTCAGTGACGCACCCGCAGGAAGCCCCACCCTTTAGGGCGGGGTTGTTCACCTTTAGCGGCAGGGCAGCGCCACATGTGGCGGGTATATCAAAGGCGGAACAACGGCGGCCCAAACACCCAGCAAAAACAAGTAACCATTATATAACCCAACACCCAACCCTATACTAAGGGAAAATATGCCGCTGCCAGAAGACCTAAAAATGAAGCTCACTTTTGTAGCCCTAACCCACAACATCACAAAAAGGGGTCTCAACGAGCTGGAGCTTGTGGGCAAAATTAAAAAAATTGGGAACGTTACGAAAGAGGACGAAAAAATACCGATGACCGTCTGTAATCACTATGACGTTGATTACGACCGCTTGCTTGGCAATGGTTAAAAAGAGGAGGCCGAGATTTCAATGCCAAAAAAACGCCGACTTGAAAAAAAGAAGAAGGAAAAAGGAAAACCGAAGCGGCCGAAAGAAGAGAGGAAGCCGGTAGTCAAAAAATCTTCATTTTTCGCCATGTTCGCCGGGACCAAAGGAAAAGAAATCGTCAAGATCGGGGTCCCAAAGAAGAAGGGAGAAGGAAAACCGAAGCGACCGAAAGAAAAGAAGCTGGCGGTCAAAAAACCCGTAGTCGAAAAACCCAAAGTTAAAGAAAAAGGATTATTCAAGTTCTGGATGCCAAAGAAGAAGGGAGAAGGAAAACCGAAGCGACCGAAAGAAAAGAAGCTGGTGGCCGAAAAACCCGTAGTCGAAAAACCCAAAGTTAAAGAAAAAGGATTATTCAAGTTCTGGATGCCAAAGAAGAAGGGAGAAGGAAAACCGAAGCGACCGAAAGAAAAGAAGCTGGCGGCCGAAAAACCCGTAGTTAAAGAAAAGGAATTATTAAAGCTCTTGGTCCCAAAGAAGAAGGGAGAAGGAAACTTGAAGCGGTTGAAAGAAAAGAAGCTGGCGGCCGAAAAACCCGTAGTTAAAAAACTTCAAGATAAAGAAAAAGAATTAGTCAAGATCGGGGTCCCTGGCTTCGATGAATTATTCCGTAAAGCAGGCATTATACGGGGCACAAGCATACTTATCGAGGGAGGCCCAGGTACCTGTAAAACAATCTTCGCCCTACAAACGCTCTACAACGCAGCGTGCAGGGGGCACGATTGTATCTACCTTACCCTAGAAGAGGCACCGGAACGACTGCTTAGCCACTTGTTGGACTTTGGATTCGATGTCAAGGAGTCAAAGAGGGAAAAAGACGCGATCTTTCTACGGGCGGGGGGAAAGGGCATGCTTGTTATCAAGAGGCTGGAGCCCATCACGATAGCGAGGTCCGTCGAGGCGCTACTTGAAAGAGCTTCCGGTAGGCTGTCCATAGACGCCGAGATAGTGCTTGATTTTCTCCCTCAGGGATTCCACCCATTCATGCTGGCGTTGGACTCGATCTCCGCCATGGCAACCGCTTTCTCCGGGAGATTTGAGCAGTACCGGATATACATCGAGCAGCTCTTCAGGTACTTTGAGAAGCTCAAAGTCACGAGTTTTCTCATCGCAGAAGTCGAAGAGGTCGCAGGCAAGATCATCTCGAGGACAGGCGTGGAGGAGTTCTTGGCTGACGGGATAATCGCCTTCTACTATTACAAGGCGGGAATGGGAAGGATCAGGGCAGTTGAAATCGTAAAGATGCGGGGGAGTTCCCATTCACCCTACATCATCCCCATGCGTATTACCGACCACGGCCTGGTAGTCTCGCCGAAGGCTCCAGGCGCTGAAATCACAGCGAGGCAGGCTGAGTTTGTTAGCGCCATACAGACAAAGAGATAGCGTGGAGGTTGCAAATGGGTCCACAGCGTTCGAGAACTTCGAGCATCGCGCTCGTGGTTGCCCTGCTTGCACCTGCGATCCTAGTGTTCATGACGGGAACGGCTCCGCTCGCCTCGGCGTCTCCGGGCGTAGAGAACTGGTGGAACTCGAGCTGGACGTATCGCAGTCCCATCACGATAACGTCGAGTACCGCTCTTGCGGACTACCAAATTTCAGTAACCGTGGATACAGCAAACCTGATATCTGACAATAAGATGCAGTCGACCGGCGCCGACATCCGATTCTGGGACAACCGATGGAAGTACTCGATGCCGATAACCATCACCAACTCCGGCTCGGCCCTGACGGATTACCAGGTTCTCGTCACCGTCAATACTGCGGCGCTGATATCTGCCGGAAAGATGCGGTCGGGCGGCACAGACATCAGGTTCAAGGACAGTGACAACCGCACTGACCTGTGTTATTGGATTGAAAGTGGCATCAATACCACATCGACGAAAATCTGGGTGAAGGTTCCCGCTGTGCCAAATGGGTCGAAGACGATTTACATGTACTACGGGAACCCATTAGCGACGACGAGTGCGAGCAGCGAGAGCATGACTTTCATCAGGGTGATAGATAACGGGGGCAGCCCAGTGAAGGGGAGCTGGAGCATGGATGAAGGTACTGGCGGTGCTGGATCGACGACAAAAGATAATTCTGGCCTCAACAACCACGGCACGCTAGCTGGGGGCACCTCTTGGGTGGCAGGCAAGTTCGGCAACGCTTTGAACTTCAACGATATCGCTAGCACCTATGTCCAAATGCCAGAGACCGGCAATTTCGACATGACCACTGGAATCACGGTGGCGGCCTGGGTCAATTTAACCACATTGCCAAGCGGCACTAATTCTGACGATATCGTGAATAAAAGCAGCGCTTACTGGTTGAGGGTCGACGGCTCCAGCGAAACTAACAAATTCAGCTGGTTTGTTTACAACGTCGCTAACCCGGAGCCGCGGTGCAGCTGGAGTGGTGTCCCCGCCACGGGACAATGGTATTACGTGGTGGGAACATTTGACGGAACCAATCTGCGTCTTTATGGCAACGGTGTGTTGGTGGCCACACAGACTCGTGGCACTATTGCCACCAATGATAACCCAGTTAAAATAGGCACGGGTTTAAACGGCAAGATTGACGAGGTCATCATCTTGAACAAAGCTTTATCGGCAACCGAAGTTTCAGATTTATACAATAATTATGGTTATGTGACCCCGAACTATCCCGGCAAGGTCTTGGTCCGCAAGCGCGCCTCTACAGAGCCGACCACGGGCGTGGGGGCCGAGGTCGCTGCCGATGGATTTGAACTCTCCCACTGGATAGAGAACGGGATAAACACGCAAGCGACCAAGATATGGGTGCGCGTGCCGAGCATTCTCGCTAGCCCGAACACGATTTACATGTACTACGGGAACCCGAGCGCGACGAGTGCGAGTAGTGGGAATGCGACTTTTAGATACTTTGCAGAAAGCCTAGCAACCGGCAGTTTTTCCACAGATATGCGGAACTCAATTGGGTTCATAATCGAAGCGGCTGTCACACCCACCGCCCTCGTGACCGAGGGCCCAGAAATCCAGTTTGACGTGACGGGAAACGGCTTGGAAATGACTCACACTGACTATTATAAGCCATCGAATCAGATTAGACGATTTGATACCAATAGTGCAGGTGCGGTTATCACGACGATTCAAACTTGGGTATATCCTTGGCCGTTAACTACAAGAAAATCGTGGAAAATCGTGGTCAAAGATTCTAGTTTCCAGTTCTACTTTGACGGCGTTTTAAGACACTCTTCCCCGCCAAATCTGTCTTGGACCCATGGGACCATGGGGTTCGGTGGATGGCAGACTGGAGATTCTGGGATATTCAACTGGATTGGGGTCCGCACATACGCCGCTACAGAGCCGACCGTGGTCGGTGGCTGGAGCGAGGATCGGGGACCAAAACCGACCTTGGTTTCGCCAAACAACGACATTGCCACGGATGATGATACTCCTACCCTCACTTGGGAGGGGGGCGCCGCCAGCCACCGCCTGCTTGTGGACGACGACGACACATTCGCCTCGCCGAAGGAGAACCGAATCATCACCTCGACCACCACATACACGATAGCAGACGGGGACGCACTTGCCGATGGCATTTACTACTGGAAGGTCGTGGCTATAGTCGCTGGCGATTACGAGAGCGGGGTGAGGTGGTTCAGAGTGGCCGCGACGTCTCCTGCTACGCCTTACCTCATCTCCCCCTGGAACAACCTCGTCACGGACCAGACAACACTGACTTTCGGGTGGAGCAGCGTGAGCGGGACCAAGCAGTACGAACTGTTGGTAGGCCACGACAACGACTTCTCCCCCCCAGTAGTAATCCAGGAGTACGTGGACGGCACCTCCAAGACGAAGACCCTTGCTGGGGGAACCTACTACTGGAAAGTCCGCGCTTGGAACTGGGTCGATGTTCCCGGTGATTGGTCGGAGACATTGAAATTCACGATGGAGAACTTCACCCTGAGCACGGTCGCCCAGACCATGGTCGTACGGGGGAGCAGCAAATCGATTAATGTCTCGGTTCAACTCCCCCTCGGCGCCCCAACGGTCTCGCTGAGCGGGGCATGGATTGGTACACAACCTTCTGGAGTCGATATA
>Ga0315289_10005134_pt1 | contig 19405 bp, 19 predicted proteins | sample YL17G11_40_MG_FD_203452 | JGI IMG/M metagenome (GOLD analysis project Ga0315289, IMG submission 203452) | Sediment microbial communities from Yellowstone Lake, YNP, Wyoming, USA - YL17G11_40 | ecosystem: Environmental > Aquatic > Freshwater > Lake > Sediment | place: USA: Wyoming | collected...
GCTGACCCTGGGCGGCCTGGGTCTGATCCGTCGGCGTCGCTAAGCAACCGAATCAGAAGCTTACATTTAAAAGGAAAGGCCTCGGCCAGAAGCCGGGGCCTTTCTCTTTTGCGCCCGGCGGGCGGATCACTGATAGGCCAGAGCGGCCTGGTCCAGCAGGTCCTTGAGGGCCTGGACGGCCTCGCCGAACAGGTCCGGGCCGGTGAAGCCGGTGAATTGCTCGGCCCGCGTCATGTGTGGCTCGACGGTCATCACGCCCGACCAGTTGCGATTCTTGAGGTCGGCGAGGATTTCGGGGATCTGGCCGTGTCCCCGGCCGGCGGGGCAGCAGTGCGGCTGGTCGGGGTGCTTGTCCTTGATGTGGAAATAGCCGGTCAGGTCGCCCAGGCCCTTGGTCCAGGCCTGGTTGTAGGGGGCGATGCCGTCGTAGACGAAATTGGCCGGGTCGAACAGGCATTTCAGGTGCGGGGAGCGGAGGGTGGCGAAGATGTCTAGCATGCCCTGGGGCGACCAGCCGTAGAGGTCCCGCTCGTTCTCGAGCCACAGCAGGCCATCCTCTTGCCGGGCCAGGTCCACCATGCCGGCCAGGCGGTCCATGACCTGCGCCCGCTGGTCCTCGATCTTCTTTCCCTTTGAGGCATAGAAGCTAAAGACGCGGATTTCGCGCGTCCCGAAGGCCCTGGCCAGGTCGCAGCAGTGGCGCAAAAGCTCCAGGTGCTGCTGGAAGTCCTGGTCTATGCGAATCTTCCCGATGGGCGATCCCAGCGATGGAACGTGGAACCCCTTGTCCTTCATGCGCTGGTGATACTGGCGGGCCTGCTGGAGGCTCATCGAGGCGATGTTGATGTTGTCGATTCCGCGCACGTCGATGAATCGCACGCCCTGGCGCGACAGCACGTCCATCTGCGCGTCCAGATCGGGGTCGATCTCGTCCGCGAACGCACTGATCGTTATCATGGGTCCTCCGCGATCGGGCCGGTGACGGAGGGTAGTTCACGCGCGCCAAGGGCGAAAATCAAGGCCTTTCCGCGCGCGACCCCCGCCAAGGTCAGGTCGCCTGCGAAGGCCGGGGTGTAAAACCACGTGCGGCAGGATTGATCTAGGGGGCCTCGGCTGTTATACTTTTGGGACTATGCAGATCGGGCGCGGACGCCCCCACCTATGACGCCGCGGACGCAGCTTAAGAAGTTGCTGGTGCTGAACGGTCCGGCCCTGGAAGCCCAGGGCACGCTGGATTTCCTCAGGGGACACTTCGACGTCCACGTCGCCAAGCAATTGGACAGCGCCCTGGCGGCCATGCGGGATGGTCACTTCGACGCGGTGCTGGCGGAGACCGCCGATTTTCTCCCTCTGGAGCGCGGGGTGGTCGTCCAGCAGGCGGCCGTGCTGTTGGACACCATCGGCGACGGGGTGTGCATCGTGGGCCCGGCGGGGGAGCTGGCGTGGGCCAACCGCCGGCTGAGGAGCTACCCCGGCGCGGTGATCGACTCGCTGCGCGAACTGTGCGTCAAGGCCTTCGAGGAATTCGCCGCCGACAGCCGCCGGACGCCCGATCACATCCGGCGGTTTTCATTGATGCCCGAGGGGGGCGGGTACTACGAGATCATCTGCTCGCCGGTGCGCGACCATCACGGCCAATTGCGCCAGGTGGTGGCGGGGTGGTGGATGCCACGCTCCAGCGGTGCCAGCAGCTCAAGCTCAACGCGATCGACCGGGCCGGCCGGGAGCTGGTCCGCCTGGATGACGAGGACCTGGCCAAGCGCGACGCGGTGGAGCGATTGCGCCTGCTGGAAGACCGCATCATCCGCTACAGCCGTGACGTGTTGGATTATCAGCACTTCGCCGTCTTCGTGCTCAACGAGCGGGCCAACAAGCTGGAGATCGTCGTCTCGCAGGGCCTGGCGCCCGAGGCGGACCGATACGAACTGCTGGCCAGCCCCGAGGGCAACGGCATCACGGGGTACGTAGCCGCCACGGGACGCAGCTACATCTGTCCCGACGCGCAGCGCGACCCCCTGTATCTCAAGGGCATGGAAGGGGCCCGCGGCAGCCTGACGGTGCCCCTGCGGCTGCACGACAAGGTCGTGGGCGTGCTGAACGTCGAGTCGGCCCGGGTGGGCGCGTTCGGCGAGGAAGATCGCCAGTTCGCGGAGATATTCGGGAACTACGTCGCGATGGCACTGCACATCCTCAACCTGCTGGTGGTGGAACGCCACAGCGCCCAGACCCAGGTGACCGGGTCGATCGCCGCCGAATTGGCCGGGCCGCTCAACGAGATCATCGCGATCACCGGCGACCTGATGGAGGACTACATCGGGCACGATGACCCGCGGGCCAAGCTCCAAGAGATTGTTCAGCAAGCTGTGCGGGCCCGCCAGAGCGTCCAGCAGTTGGCGCGCGCCCCCGCCGCGGACTTGGGGAGCGCGCCGGTCTCGACGGGGACTGATCCGTTGCTGGCCGGGAAGCGCCTGTTGGTGGCCGACGATGAGGAATTGATCCGCCAGACCGTCCGGGACGTGCTGACCTCGCTGGGTTGCCAGGTGGATGTGGTGGGCGACGGCCTGGAGGCCAAGCGCCTGATCGCCGCCTGTTCCTACGATCTGGTCATCACCGACGTGAAAATGCCCGGGGCGGGCGGTTACGAAGTCTTCAACTGCGTCAAGAACAAGGACGCGGACACGCAGGTCATTCTCATCACGGCCTTCGGATACGACCCGAACCACTCCATCGTCCGCGCCACCCGCGAGGGCCTGGCCGCGGTCCTCATGAAACCCTTCACCGTCCGGCGCCTGCTGGATGAATGCCGCAAGGCGCTGTCCGCCACTCGGCGCTGATCTGCTGGAACGGGGGGATTTGCCCCCTTGCCCGTTTGATCCTATTTTCCCAGTGTGAGAACAGGCCGGGGCCTCCGTCCCGGCCAAGCCACTGGAGGCTCCGCCACGAGGCGAAGCGCTGATCCCGCACCGAACCTTTGCTTCCCGCATCCGCCGGCGGCGCCAGACGTTGCGGCGCGCGGGAAGGACCGGCGCAGGCCGGCCGGCTCGGCGCCCCTAAGTTGCCCATGACAACTGTTTTTGCCATGCCCCGTTAGTTAAGAGGGCCGCTCCCGCGGTCGATAAGTCGTGGGATGACAGTTAGGCCCAAGCGACGGTTCCAGTTGGGATTCCCGGCATGGTCGACGGCGGACCGCGAAGGGAGGTGAGTTCCGCGAGCGGGCGAAGCCGGCCGGGCTTGTGGTGGCAGTGATGGGGCATGGTTGATCGCGCCAAGCGCGAAATGGGCCAAGGAAACGACTGGCCCGCTGCCGCTGGAAACGTACTGGCCGGATGTGAGGGATTACGCCGAGACGCACCCCACGGAGGAAACGAGGATGTCGCGCCTTTAGGCGACGGACATAGCAGCTAAACACAGACAAAGATTATTGGAGGCAGTTTCTCATGACTAAGCACAAAGGCTTCACCCTGGTCGAAATCCTTATCGTGGTGATCATTCTGGGCATCTTGGCGGCCATCGTGATTCCGCAGTTCAGCGCCGCCTCGAACGACGCCCGCGAGTCGAGCCTGGTCAGCGACCTTCAGACGCTTCGCAGCCAGTTGGAGCTGTACAAGGTCCAGCACATGGACCACTACCCCAACGAGACGTCCGCTGACGACGGCGAGACGTGGGTCGACAACGGCGCCACCGGGTTCGTCGACCGTCTGACCGGCCAGAGCGATCGGTTCGGACAGGCGGGCACGGACTTCGGCCCGTACCTCCAGAAGTTTCCGACCGACTCGTTCAACGGCCTGGACACGCTGGAAGTGGATGGGACGGCCGGCGACGGCAGCCATGGCTGGTGCTTCACCACGGCCGACAACAAGATCGCGCCGGATGACGCCATGAGCAGCCCGGACGGCACGGCCCACAGCGAGCTGTAAGGGCGATGCTCCGGATAACCTAGCCAAAGTGTGAAGGCAGCCCCGGGTCGGGACCGATGGAGGGTCGGCCCCGCCCGGGGACCCTCACCTAGGCTGGAAACCGCAGCGCGTCGCGGGCCGGCAGGGCAGACAAGCCCCCCCGGCCTCGACGAATTGCCAAGGCGAGCAGACCATGAGGACATTAAAGGCATTCACGCTGGTGGAGATCCTGCTGGTGGTGATGATCCTGGGAATCCTGGCGGCCATTGTGCTGCCGGAGTTCTCCAACGCCACGAACGTCTCCAAGGCCAGCATGCTGGCCGACGACCTGCGGATCATGCGCACGCAGATAGAGGTGTTCAAGAGCCAGCACTACGACGTGCCCCCCGGCTACCCAGGCTGTGACCCGTCGGACACGCCAACGGAGGCGGCTTTCGTGGACCAGATGACGCAGGCGTCCACCGCCGCCGGGGACCTGGCCGATCCGGGCACCCCCGGGTACCGCTACGGCCCGTATCTGCGGCAGGTTCCGGCCAATCCCTTCAACGGCAAGACCAGCATCGAGATCGTGGATGTCATGCCGGGCGTGGCGGATGAGTCCGACGGCTGGGTGTACTGCCCCGCAAGATTGCAGCTTAAGGCCGACTCCACGGGTGCCGACGAACACCGCAGGTCTTACTTCGGGTATTGACGACATGCGCCCAACGCAAGCGACTTCGGGTTTCACGTTGATCGAGGCGTTGCTGGCGGCGGCGATCCTGCTGATGGCCGTCACGGCCATCACGATGCCTTATGCGACGGCCGCCAACACCGAGCAGGTCGAGATCCGCCAGACCATGGCAATCGGTCTGGCCCAGGAATTGATGGAGGAGATGCTCTCCAAGCCCTTTGCGGACCCGGACGGAAGCAGCTCGCCCGGACCCGAGGCCGGGGAGGCCGACCGCGGCCAGTTCGACAACATGGACGACTATGACGACCTGGAGGAGCCGCCCCGCCAGGTGGCGGACATGGAGGGCAACCCGGTGACGGACCAGGTGGCTCAGCAGCTTTCGCGCCGCGCCACCGCCAGTTACGTCTATGTCGATGGGCAGGATACGGGCCTGCCCCCGACGTTCATCCTGCTTCAAGTGGAGGTGCGCTACCGCCAGGCGCCTCTGGCGAGCCTGAGCCGCCTGGCGTACGCCTACGGCACGTAGAGGAGTCTCACATGGGACACAAGAGACCCGGTTTCACCCTGATCGAGCTGACCCTGGCGGTCACCATCACCGCGGTGACCGGCTTGTCCATTGCCGGGGTGATGATGACGCTCTCCCGCGCCCACCAGCAGAGCCAGATCTTTCACCAGTCGGTGCAGGCCGGGCGGTGCGTCATGCGGAACGTCGGCCAAACCATCCGCCAGGCCAAGCTGGTGACGGCCTGCGACGACCACAGCATCACCTTGTGGACCAACGACAACGACGGCAACGGGGAAATCAATCCCTCCGAGCTGGCGGTCATCTATTACGACCCGGAATCGCGGGAACTTCGCCAGGTCGCGATGGAAATGGATTCGCTCAGCGAGTCGCTGAAGGCCGCCGTGGACCAGCCGGTGCCATTGTACACGCTGACCAACGCCGAGTACAGCCGCGGCTACGTCAATGCCAGCGCCTATGCCGTCACGCGCCCCCTGGCCGCGAACGTCACCTCCATGCGTTTCTTCCTTAACAGATATGCGCCGCTGACCAGGACGGTGGGGCTGGAGGCCGACATAACCCGCGGCGGGCAGACCCTGGGCTTCCGCACGGCCGTCTCCACGCGGGCGGGCTTTGAGCAATACGTGGGGGTCAGCGACGGCGACTACGTACTAATGCCGATTTACTAGAGCCGGCAGGAGGAGCAGTAATGAGCGTTCGCTTGCCCAGCAGGCCGGGCCGGAAGGGGCCGCGCGGCGCCCGCGGCGGGGATGGCGCCGGGTTTGCCATGGTCCTGGTGCTGATCGCGGTGGCCCTGGCGGTGGTGCTGGGGGTCGGGTACGTCTCTAGCGCGACCATCCGCGCCCTGGCCGCCAGCAACAGCACCCAAGCCAACCGCGCCCACTATCTGGCGGAGTCCGGCATTCAGCACGCCATGGAGGTGCTCTGGAACCAGCCGGCCCTGATCGAGTCGTCCAGTTACTCCAACCGCCTGGGGCCTTACTACGCCGACGACACGGACGACTCCTATGTGTTCTGGGGCCGCGAAGAGGGGAGCGGGCTGTACACGCTGTTCTGCCAAGCCACTTGCGGCGGCATCTCGCAGGCCGTGGCCATGCAGGTCTTCCGCACCCCGCCCTACGATGAGCAGCTTCTGGGCAAGAATCCTCAAGGCTACTGGCGATTGGGCGAGTCCTCGGGCAGCGTGGTGGAGGATGTTTCGGGGCATGACTACGACCTGACGGCCTACGGGAATCCGGGCTGGGGGCAGCCGGGCGCGATCGCCGCCGACGCGGATACGGGCATGCATCTGGACGGCGCGGATGACTACATGTACCGCCCGCCCACCCTTGGGCTGAAGATCGAGGGCGACCTGACGGTCTCGATCTGGTTTAAGGTGGATGACATGCCCAGCGACCTGGTCTACCTGCTGACTTACAGCGAGGACGGCGAGAACCCCCTGACAAACGCCATGTACGAGGCCGTGCTGAACCCCGAGGGGAGCATTACGTTCATGATGGAGTACGGGGCCGGCCATGACATCGTGCATACCTTTACCGATCTGGGCATCCAGACCGACCGGTGGCACAACCTGGCCGTCACCCGGAGCCAGGGCACCCACACGCTCACCGTGTTCGTTGACGGGCAGGCCAAGGGCAGTTGGGACTACGGCAGCCCGGGACCCCCGCAAGCCAACACGGGCAAGAACTCGGGCCTCTACGTCGGCAGCGCCTACGGGGACAGCAACTTCTTTGAAGGCTGGATGGACGACATCGCCGTTTTGGACCGGCCGCTGACGGCGGCGGAGATTCAGGCATTGTACGAAGCGGCCAATTCCGAACAGGTCATGCAGGTCCGCCAGTGGGAGGACGCCCCGACGGACCTGGGCCAGTAAACCAACGCAACTTAGTTCAGTGCTGAAGGAGCAGTGACATGGAAAAGGGCAACCAACAGAGCCTCAGGGTGCGGGTTGACGGCTACACCCAAGTCTGCCTGACCGCCATCGCGGTCCTGCTGACGGTCCTGGTGCTGGGCCTGTGGGCCGATGCCGGCAGGCTTTCGGGCCAGGCGCTGGCCCAGGAGCAGGTCACCCGCGAAAACCGTTACACGCCGCGCAGCGTGCTCCAACTGGACGACCTGGTCGCCCAGCAGCAGCAGACCAACCAGAAGCTCGAGCAGATCCTTGTGCTGCTGGAAAGCGGCAAGGTGAAGGTGCAGGTGGTGGGAGGGGCGGCGGAGACCGCGCCCCAGCCTCAGCCTCAGCCCCAACCTGCGCCGAAGCCGGAGGCGGCCCATGGCGTCATCAAGATCACACCCCAGCCGTAACCCACGCGGCCAGCGGGCGTTCACGCTGGTCGAGCTGATGGTCGTCATCGTGATCCTGGCGATCGCGGCGGCGATCGTGGTACCCAGCCTCGTCAGCACCACGGACTTTCAGGCGCTCTCGGCCGCCCGGATGATCGTGGCGGACCTACAGTACGCCCAGGACGCGGCCGTCACCCAACAAACCCCGATCACCGTCGAATTTGATACGGCCCAGCACAGTTATGCATTGTCTAACGCAAGCGGCACTCTGGTCCATCCGATGACAAAGGCCGAGTATGTCATCAATTTTCCCGACAAGCGCGGATTTGAAAGCGTGCGATTAGCGGCCGTGTTTGGCTCCTCGGACAGTTCGGTGACCTTCGACGTGATGGGCTCGCCCGACCAGGGCGGGACGATCACGGTGCTGGCGGGCAGTTTCCAGTACACGATCGCCCTGGCCGAGGGCACGGGCTTGGTGACGGTCTCAGAGTAGGAGGAAGGGACAGTGGTGCGGAGCATCCTTTCCCGCGGCCGGCGATGGCCGATCGCGGTGGACATCGGCTCGGACAGCATCAAGCTGTTCCAGTTGGGCAGCCACGGAGGCCGCCTGGCCGTCCAGGCGTGCGGGCTTTACCGCTGCCCCAGTGGACAGACGGATACCGATGCGGCGCAAAAGCGACAGCAGATGATCGCCGCCGTGCGGCAGATGCTGCACAGCGGCCCATTCGCAGGCCGGCAGGCCGTCAGTTGCCTGTCGTCGGAGCAGCTTCACATCAAAAACATCCGCCTGCCCAAGATGCCTCCGGGCGACGTGGACAAGGCCGTCCAGTGGGAGGCGAAGGAACGCTTCGGCTTCGAGGTAGGACCGGACCGGCTGAGCTGCCTCTTGGCCGGGGAGGTTCGCTCCGGCAACGACGTCCTCGACGAAATGATCCTTTTGGCGGTCCCGAAGGAGGTCATCGACGAGCACGTGGACCTGGTGTCGCAGATGGGCCTGAAGCCGCTGCACGTGGATGCCGAGCCGGTGGCGCTGTTTCGCGCCTACGACCGCCTGATCCGCCGGCCAGGCGACGAGGAGACGGTGACCGTCATCCTCGACCTGGGCCGCAGCGCCTCGCGCGTGCTGGTGGCCCGCGGCGAGCAGATTGTCTTCATCAAGAACATCGAGATCGGCGGCAGCCACCTCAACGAGTCCGTCGCCCGCAAGTTCAACCTCAGCTATCAGGAGGCCGTGGACCTGCGGCTGCGGACCATAGGTGTCGGCGCCGCCTCGTCGGCTGAATCGGGCGAGGCCAAGCCGGCGGCGGCCCCGGAGCAGCGGGAGTCGCTGGAGTGGAGCGTCCGCGACGCGGTGCGGGGGCAGGTGGAGTCGTTGGCCCGGGAGATTTCGCTGTGCCTGCGATACTGCACGGTGACGTTCCGGGGCCTGCGCACGGGCAAGGCGGTGGTGTGCGGCGGGGAGGCCTACGACCGGGCCTTGACCGGCATGCTCAGCGAGCAGCTCGGGATGGAGTGCACGGTGGAGAATCCGTTGCGGGGCATCGACATCGGCCGGACGGACCTGGCGGCGGACGGACGGGGGTTGTTCAGCGAATGGGCGTTGTGCGCCGGCCTGGCCCTGGGCTGGACCCGCGGCAGCGCCGAACGAATGGACGGTGCGTCCCATGCTGAAAGTCGACTTTCTGCCTGAACGGATACGGACCCATCGCATCCGCCGCGCGGCGCTGAGGCGACAGGTGGCGCTGACGGCGGCGTGCGTCCTGGGGCTGGTGGTGTTGGGCTTTGTGCGCCAGGGGCGCATCCAAGCGGCCCGGGGCCACCTGCGCAAGCTTGAAGACCAGACGGCGAACGTCGAACGGCAACTGGCCTTCCGGAGCGAGCTGGAGGCCCAGCAGGCCGACTTGCTCGTCAAGAAGCGGATCAATGACGAGCTGGGCAGCCGCGCGACTACGCTGGAGATTTTGTCCGAGCTGGAGCAGGTGATGCCCCGAAGCATCTTCCTGACCAGTCTGAACCTCGAGGCGGTGGAGATGCCGGTGGAGGTGAAGCCGGCCGCGGGCGCCAAGGACTCCAAGAAGGCTGACCGGGCCAAGGACAAAGCCAAGGACAACGTGGTCAAGCGCACCCGATTGGTCTTCACCGGGATAGCCCCCAGCGACGTGGACGTTGCCAACTTCATCTCGCAGCTTTCGGCGGGCCGGCTGTTCGAGAATGTGAACATGGTGTTCGCCCGCAACAGCGTCTTCCGCGACCAGGGCGTCCGGGAGTTCCAGGCGTATTGCTACCTGGCGCGCTAGGCGAAAGGAGGACCCGTGAAATTCACTCGCGAAACGGTAATCATGATGGTCGTCCTGGCGGGCCTGGTGGCCGGCTCGGTCCTGGGGGTCTATCGGCCTCAGAGCCAGGCCATGGCCGCCCTCCAGCAGGACATCTCCACCCGGAAGGCGGGCCTGAAGTCCGATTCGGACAAGGCCGGGGTGGTGCCCGACATGCTTCGCACGGTCGAGGCCCTCAAGAGCCGCTATCACGACTTCGACCGCCGCCTGCCCCGAAGCACGGAGTTGGACGGGTTCCTGAGGGAAATCACCGCCGTCCAGTCCAAGTGCCGCCTTAGCTGTGAGCGGATGGACACGCAGAGCCCCGTCGCCGGGCAGTTGTATAACACGACGCCCATTACGATGCGCCAGAAAGGCTCCTATCTGGCGCTGGCCGATTTCCTGCGCCAGATCAATGACATGGCCCGCCTGACCCGCGTTCAGCGGTTGATCATCCAGGCCCCGCAGGACGGCGACGGCAGCCAACTCAACATCGAGCTGGTGATGAACATCTACTTCACCAAGACCTGACGGCCCAGGAGGCGCCTGTATGGACAACCTCAAGAACAAGCTGGTCAAGGAACTGATGCGGGACAAGAAGAAGATGATTCTCCTGGCCGTCCTGCTGGTGGTGGGGGTGGCGGTGGTCGGCCGCCTGGTGCTGGCGGGATCGCCGCCGGCCAAGGTCAAGGCCGCCGTCGCGTCGCCCCCGCGCTCGGCGGCGCCGGACCCGCTGCCGGCCGAACCGGAACCGCCGGACCGGCGGCCAGACAAGCGCCATGAGCCATTGGACACCACGATCAGCCAGGACCTGTTCGTGGCCTCGGAGTCGATCTATGGCCGGGCGCCGGCCTCGTCGGACGGCCATCGCAGGTACTCGTCCGGCTCATCCACGGGCGGGGCCAGCCCGCGCAGCGAGGTGGAGCAGCAGAGCAGCATGCTGAAGCTCCAGAGCACGGTGGTTTCGGACGCTCCCACGGCCATCATCAATGATCAAGTGTTGCGGGTAGGAGATGTGATCGAAGGATTCCGAGTTGTCGGGATTTCCTCGCGGATGTGCGAGGTGGAGAAGGATTCGATCCGGATAACGTTGGAAATGCGGTAGGGCAGCTTGCGGAAAGGCGGCGCCCCGGAGGCGCCGGCAAAAACTCTGCACGGCTGTCTAGGGAACGGCCAATCCTAGTAAGGAGATGCGGAATGAGTGGGCATGAATTGGTGCGACCGGGCCGGACTGCGCAGGGGCTGGCTATGCTGGCGGTATTGGGCATGGCCGCCGCAACTGCCCTGGCCCAGGAACAGAACACGTTGGCGGGCGCGGGCCCGGAGGTCTCAGCGGCCGAGTTGGCGCCGGCCGCCACGACGGGACCGGCGGAGTCCGCGGTTCCGCCGGCGGCAGCCGAACTGCCGTCCGAACCACAGGCGGCCGCCACCTCGATGCCGGCTACGGCTCCGGCCCCCGCCGCCGTGGCGATTCAACCCGAACCCGTCAAGATGAGCCGTCCCGGCACGTTTGAGATCCACGTGCAGGCGGCTGACCTTCGGGGCGTCCTCCAGCTTCTGAGCACGCAGGGCCGCAAGAACATCGTGGCCACCAAGGAGGTCAGCGGGACGGTGACGGCCGACCTGTATGGCGTGACCTTCCAGGAGGCCCTGGACGCCATCCTCAAGGCCGCGGGCTTCGTCTACGTGGAGAAGGACAACTTCATCTACGTCTACACGCCCAAGCAACTGGCCGACGCGCTCAAGAGCGAGCAGCAGATGGTCACGCGGATCTTCCGCTTGGCCTACGTGTCGGCTGCCGACGCCAAGCCGTTGGTGCAGGCGGCACTGTCGGACGATGGAACCGTGTCCTTGACCCCCGAGGCGGACACCGGCGTGGGGACCAGCGACTCGGAGACCGGCGGCAACAGCTACGCGCTGAATGACGTGCTGGTGGTCAGGGACTACGAGCCGTACATCAAGAAGGTGGAAGCCATCATTGAGGAGATCGACGCCCGGCCGGAACAGGTGCTGATCGAGGTGACCATACTCAGCGCCACGGTGAACGACAGCAACGCGCTGGGAATCAACTTCAGCACGCTGGCCGGCGTGGACTTCGAGGGCGTGAACCTGGGGGCCAGCGCCTTCCCGATCGGTCAGCCCACCAACCCGAGGATCGGGCCCGACAGCCTGGATGCCGTAACGCCGTCGGGCGCCTTCAAGACGGACTTCACGACCGTCTCTAACGGCTTCTCGTTCGGGGTGATGACCAACAACCTGGCCATGTTCATTAGCGCGCTGGAGTCGGTCACCGACACGACCATCCTGGCCAATCCCAAGCTGCTGGTGGTCAACAAGCAGCACGGCGAGGTGCTGGTCGGCAGCCGGGACGGCTACCTGGTCACCACCGTCACCGAGGGCCAGACGACCCAGTCGGTGCAGTTCCTGGAGACAGGCACCCGGCTGGTGGTCCGTCCGTTCGTCGGCAAGGACGGGTACATCCGCCTGGAGATCCACCCGGAGGACTCGCAAGGCACCGTGACGGTGACGGAGGGCCTGGCCCTGCCGACCGAGACGACCACGGAATTGACGACCAACATGATGGTCCGCGATGGGCGCACCATCGTGATGGGCGGCCTGTTCCGCGAGGAGATCAAGACCGCCCGCAACCAGATTCCGGGCCTGGGCAACCTCCCGCTGGTGGGCGGTTTGTTCCGCTACACCAAGGACAACACGGACCGCAGCGAGATCGTCATGCTGATGACCCCGCACATCATCCGTCACGAGACGGACGAGGCGGTCAGCGAGCAGTTCAAGGAGGACGTGGAGCGGTTCCGGATGGGGCATCGCAAGGGCATCCGCTGGTGGGGCCGCGAGCGACTGGCCCAGATGCACATGCGAGTAGCCAAGAACCTTCTGGCCGACGGGCACACCAGCATGGCCTTGTGGAACATCGACCTGGCGCTGTCGATGCAGCCGCGGCTGATGGAGGCGATCGACCTCAAGGAACAGATCACCGACAAGGTGGTCTGGGCCAGCGAGGGCGCCGATTCGCCGGTTCACTACGTGCTGGAGCGGATGATCATGCATGAGCTGGGCCGGCCGGTCGAAGAGGTGCTGCCGCCGGCCAAGCCTCGCCGAGTCGAGGCTATTGCGCCGGAGGTCCGCCAGAGCCTGGGCATGCAGCCCAGGAGGCTGATGCCGCTGGAGGATTATCTGGCCCCGGCGGTCGCGCCTAGCGCTCGCCACGGTGTCTGTGAGAAAGCCGAGGAACTGGAGGAGGCGCAAGAGGAGGCGGCGCAGGCCGAGACAGTCGCGCCTGCGATGGCGGAACCCCCGCCAACGGAAGAGGCCACGGCGCCCGAAGCCGCGACGGAGGCGGCCGCTGGGACTGACATCCAAGGGCCGAGCGACGCAGCTCCGCAAGTGAAGGATGCCCCCGAAAAGGCCGAAGATGCCCAAGGCGCGTCAGACAAGGACGTTGTGGAAGGCCAGTAAGTGTTTTTTTCGCCCCGGGTGTCAACCTGGGCATTTTAGGAAGTTGGCATAATTTTGACCTTGGAGTCACACATGAAACGACTGATCGCCGTCATCGTGGTCGTGGGCGCCCTTACCGGATGTCAGTCGAATACGTCCAAGCAGGATGCCCATAAGCAATGGTTCCGCGCCCGCGGGCAGGTCCTGTGCGAGCTGGGCAACGAGCACTTCAAGGCCGGCCAGCTCGACGACGCCCGCGGCAAGGCCCTGGAAGCCCTTAAGCTCAATGATGAACTCGATGAGGCCCGGCTGTTGCTTGGGAAGGTTTACCTCGAGCAGGACCGCTATCTGGAGGCCGTCAACCCGCTGGCGGCGGTGACCGTCCACCAGCCTAACCTGGCGGAAGGATGGTATCTCCTGGCGGTGGCGCAGGAGCGGAGCGACCAGCCGGAGCAGGCCCTGGCCAGTTACACCCGTGCCTGCGAGCTGGATGCTACGAACACCGATGCCATCCTGGCCCGGGGCGAGGTATTGGTGGCCCTGGGCAGGATAGCGGACGCCCGCCAGGCGGCCGAATCGGCGTTCACGGCGCATCGGACAGACCCGGGGCTCTATGAGCAGGCCGGCCGCCTGGCCATGATGCAGGAGGACTACAAGGCCGCCGCCGCCTACTTCCAACAGGCCGGCGACCTGGACTATCGCAACCTCCGCTACCAGGAGTCGCAGGCCTTGGCCTTGTTGCTGGGCGGGCAGTACCAGCGGGCGGCCGGCATCTTGGAGCAGATCACGCGTTCGGCGGATTACCGTCCGTCGGCCTGGGTGCACAGCACCCTGGGCGACTGCTACCTGGCGATGGGGCGCCCCGATGAGGCCCAGGACGCCTATGGCCGGGCGTGCGACCTGGACAATCGCAATCCCCGCTCATGGTGCAACGCCGCCCGGGCGTCGATGGAGGCCGGCGATTTCCGTCGCGCGGCCATCGCGGCCGGCGAGGCGCTGCGGCTGGAGTCATACCACCGCGACGCGTCGATGCTGTACGGCTACGCGCTCTTGCGCGAAGGGCAGGTGGAGCAGGCCCTGACGTTCCTGCGCCAGGCCTGCCGGGCGCATCCCGACAGCAGCGACCTGCACTGCCTGCTGGGAAGGGCGTACGAGGCCCGGGGCGACCCTGGCGCGGCCAGGCGGTGCTATGACCAGGCGGCCCAGATGGAGCCGGCCAATACGCTGGCCCGGCAACTGCTGGCCAGCGCCGACGACGTGCGGACCGTCCGTTGAGGAATATAGGATCCGCGGGGTCCGTGGGCCGATGAGGCGGACCCCGCCGGCCCGGAGGATGGCGTGACCTCTGCCAAACGACTGGGACTGGCCAGCGTGGCGCTGATCTCCCTGGGAGCCAGCGCCGCTTATTATGCAACCATGCTGGCGCTGAAGAGCCACTCCAGCCTTCGGCGCGGCCTGGACGTGCTGGTGTTCCTGCTGGTGGCGGCCCTGACGGTCCTGGTGTTGCTGGTCTTTTGGCGCAGCCTGCACCAGGGCATCCGCGCCATCGCGCATCAGTTGGAGCAGATGACGCGCACGGGGCAGGTGGGGCTGCTGATGGCCGAGGGGGCGGAGGAGCTGTCGCTCATCACCCGCCCGATCAACTCCTTCCTGACCGCCACGCGGCGTAGGATCGACGAGCTCCAGAACGAGAACCGGGAGCTGGAGATTCAGGCCCGGATCGCCGCGGCCGAGAAGAACCACATCGAGGCGATTATCTTCTCGATTTCCGACGCGGTCGTGGTGACCAACCGCTTCGACGAGCTGGTCCTGGCCAACCAGGCGGCGGAGCGGACCCTGGGGTTCTCCCTGTCCAACGCGTTGCGGCGAAACGTCGACCAGGTTGTCTCGGACGGGACGCTGGTGCGGCTGATCCGCGAGACGCGCAGCCACGGCCGAAGCTTCACGCGGAAAGTGGTCGAACACACCATCGACCACAAGGGCGCGCCGCAGTCGTTCACCGTGACGCTCAGTTGCGTGACGATGGCCAACGACGAGGTGGCCGGGGTGGTGGCGGTGCTGCACGACATCACTCGCGAGAAGGAAATCGCGAGGATGAAAACGGACTTCGTGTCCAACGTGTCGCACGAGCTGAAGACTCCGCTGGCGTCCATCAAGGCCTACCTGGAAATGCTGATGGACGGGGAGGCCCGCGACGAGAAGACCCGGGGCGAGTTCTACGAGATCATCGCCGGGGAGTCGGACCGCCTGCACCGGCTGATCGAGAACATCCTGAACATCTCGCGGATCGAGTCGGGCGTGGTCAAGGTGGTCAAGGAGCCGATCAGCCTGCCGGAGGTGGCCAAGCAGGCGATGGACGTGGCGCTGCCGCAGGCGCGGGCCAAGAATATCGAGCTGGTCGAGCAACTGGCCCCGGTCTACTACCAGGTGGAGGCCGACCGGGACATGATCTATCAGGCCATCCTCAACCTGCTGTCCAACGCCATCAAGTACACCCCCGACGGCGGCAAGGTGTCCTTGCGGGTGACGGCCGACGAGCGGCGGCAGGTGGCCGTCTGCGAGGTGGAGGACACCGGCCAGGGCATCCCGCCCGACGATCTGCCGCGCATCTTCGACAAGTTCTACCGCGTGCGCGCCAACTCCAAGATGGCCAAGGGCACCGGGCTGGGGCTCACGCTGGTCAAGCACATCATCGAGACCGCCCACGAGGGCAAGCTCTCGGTGGTCAGCGAGCCGGGCAAGGGCAGCTGCTTCAGCTTCGAGTTGCCGCTGCTGGTCTGAGAGGAGGCGAGGGCGACATGGGTAAGAAGATCCTTGTGGTCGACGACGAGTCGCACATCCTTCACGTGCTGTCGATGAAGCTTCAGAACGCCGGCTTTGAGGTCGTCACGGCCATGGACGGCGACGAGGCTCGCGAGCTGTGCCTGGCGGAGCCGCCGGATCTGCTGATCACCGATTACCAGATGCCGCTGCTGAGCGGGCTGGAGCTGTGCAGGGAGCTCCGCAAGCACGAGCACACGCGGCAGATTCCGGCCATCATGCTGACGGCCCGCGGGTTCTCGCTGGAGCCGGAGGAGATGGAGCAGGCCGGCATCCGCGCGGTGATGGCCAAGCCCTTCTCCCCCCGGGAAATCCTGGAGAAAGTCCACCAACTGGTTCAGGAGGCAGGGGTGACGAAGTAATCATGGCCACGACAGCCGTCCATTCCGCCGGCACCCGGACATACCTGGAGCGGATTCTCACGCAGTTGAGACTCCCGCTGCGGGAGTTGGGGCTGTCGGTGTCCCTGTGGGACGCCCATGGCCGGTTGGCCGGTCGCGCCGTGACGTGCAGCGAGTTCTGCCACACCGTCAGTCTCAGCGGCGACCACTGCGCCGCTTGCCAACTCGCGGCGGCCGCCCAGGCGGCCTCGCAGGGCAAGCCGCTGGAGGCCCGAAGCCCGCTGGGCTGCGTGGTGCTGGCGGCGCCGGTACGGCGGCGCCGCCGGGTGGAAGGGGTGCTGGTGGCATGCTTTGCCCCCCGATGCCTGGCGGAGGGCGGAGACTTCGCGCGCCTGTGCGGGGGCCTGAAGCTCGACCGTCAGGCGATGTTGAAGCTGGCCGAATCCACCTGCCGCCACGACGCCGGCTATGCCCAGGACCTGCTGACCATGCTGGCCTTGCTGGTGGACCGCGAGCAGTCCCTACAGGTGGCCCGCGACGAGCTTGCCAACCTCAGCGCCAACCTCTCCAGCACCTACGAGGAGTTGACGCTGCTGTACGGCACCAGCGGGCGCATGAAGGTGACGCGCAGCCCGCGGGAATTCCTCCAGAACGTCTGCGATGAGCTGCTGGAGGTGATGGACGTAGCGGCAGCGGCGGCGCTGGTGTACCCGCACCTGGATGCCAGCGTGGAAATCGTTCAGGCCGGGCAGCTCGACCTGACCGCGGACCAGGTGGCCTGGCTGGCCGACGCGCGGATCGCGCCGCACTTTGTCCGCGGCCATCGCCCGGTTGTGGAGAACGAAGTGGCCGGCCAGGGCGGCCCCCAGGCGGTGCGGAACCTGGCGGCCGTGCCGCTGGCGACCGAGGAGCGGCCGCTGGGCATGCTGATCGCCTTCAACAAGCACGCCGACGAGTTCGACAGCGTGGACCTCAAGCTGCTCTCGTCGATCGGCAACTTGGCGGCGGTGTTCCTGGAGAACAACTTCCTGTATGCCGACCTGCGGGACCTGCTGATGGGCATGCTGCACTCGCTGACGTCGGCCATCGACGCCAAAGACCCGTACACCTGCGGCCACTCGCAGCGGGTGGCGCTGATTTCGAAGCGTCTGGGCGAGGCGATGGGATTCACGGCACAACGGGCGCAACGGGTCTACCTGGCGGGCCTGCTGCACGACGTCGGGAAAATCGGCGTCAGCGAGGCGGTGTTGTGCAAGCCAGGCCGTCTAACGGACGATGAATACGAAAGCGTCAAGAAGCACCCGGAGATCGGCGCCCGTATCCTGGGCAGCATCCGGCAGTTAGAGGATGTCGCGACGTGGATTCTGACCCACCACGAGTGGCCCGACGGGCGAGGGTATCCCCGGGGTCTGGCGGCCCCGGACCTGCCCGTGGAGGGGCAGATCGTGGGTCTGGCCGATGGCTTCGACGCGATGACGTCCGACCGCACATATCGCAAGGGGATGGATCTCCAGGAGGCGGCGGCGGAAATCCGCCGATGCGCTGGGACGCAATTCGGCGAGGAGGTGGCCGGGGCTTTCCTGGCCATGGATTGGGAGCAGTTGAATCGCGAAATGGCCCAGTGCAGCCATGATGCGATGACGCTGCATGCCGTCCGGGAGCACAAGCGATGAAAGCGACCGCGGAGAGCTACGGGCACGCCGTGGTGCTGAACATTGTGGGGGAGCTGACCGAGGACTGCTTGACGGTGTTCAAGCAGACGCTGGAGCACCACCTGGGCGATTCCAGCGTGGTGGATCTGGTGCTGAACGTTGAGGAGGCGCCTTTCATCGACTCAGCGGTGCTGGAGTACCTGGTGGACCTCCAGATGAAGCTGGCGGAACGGATGGGCCAGGTGAAGCTGGCCAAGTGCGGTGAGAATCTGATCAAGATCCTGGAGATCACCCGCCTGACCACGACCTTCGAAATGGTTACCGACCTGGCTGAGGCGCTGCGGTCAACCAATGCCTGAGCCGGCAGGGGACCCGGAACGAATGATTAGCGAGACCAAGCGAGGCATGCAGCTAGGACAGTTGCTGATCCGCCAGGGGAGCCTGACGGCCGAGCAACTGGACAAGGCCCTGGAGGCCCAGAAGCAGGACAACAACGCCAAGCTGCTGGGCGAGGTGCTGATCGAGCAGGGCGCCTGCACCGAGGAGCAGGTGCTGCGCGCCCTGGCCGAGGGATACGGCGTCCCCTTTGCGCGTGTCTCCCCCAGGATCTGCGATCCCAAGGTGATCGACGTGCTGCCTCGCGAATTCCTGGACAAGCACACGGTCCTGCCGCTGTTCAAGGTGCGCAATCGCCTGTCGGTGGCGGTGACCGAGCCGGCCAACGTGTTCCTGCTGGAGGAGGTGGGCCGGCTGACCCAGTGCGAGATCCTGGTGGTGTGCGCCACGGCCAAGGACATCCGCGCCACGCTGGAGACGCACTTGCCCTCGGCGAACATCTTCGTGATCGACGACATCTTCGACGGGGAGCCGGGCGAGCTGTCGCTGCTGGAGGAGAAGAACGAGGACATCGTCGACATGTCCGAGGCCGCCGAAGGCTCGCCGGTGATCAAGCTGGTGAACTACCTGATCTACCACGCGGTGCGGGAGGGCGCCAGCGACATTCACATTGAGCCGGACGAGGGCGCCCTGCGGGTGCGCTACCGCATCGACGGCCTGCTGTTCGAGCGCCTGCGCCCGCCCCACAAAATGCTTCCGGCCATCGTCAGCCGCATCAAGATCATGGCCGGGCTGGACATCGCCGAGCGGCGCCTTCCCCAGGACGGCGGCATTCACGTGATGATGGAGGGCCGGCCGGTCGACCTGCGGGTCAGCACGCTGGCCAGCCGCCACGGGGAAAAGGTCGTCATCCGCATCATCGACAACCGCTCGGTCCTGGCCAACCTGGAGAAGCTGGGCTTCAGCTACGAGGTCCTCAAGGAGTGGCGCAAGCTCATCGCCAGCCCCAACGGGATCATCCTGGTGACGGGCCCCACCGGCAGCGGCAAGAGCACCACGCTCTACAGCGTCCTGAAGGAGCTTAACAGCGAGGACGTGAACATCAGCACGGTG
>Ga0315289_10005135_pt1 | contig 19403 bp, 14 predicted proteins | sample YL17G11_40_MG_FD_203452 | JGI IMG/M metagenome (GOLD analysis project Ga0315289, IMG submission 203452) | Sediment microbial communities from Yellowstone Lake, YNP, Wyoming, USA - YL17G11_40 | ecosystem: Environmental > Aquatic > Freshwater > Lake > Sediment | place: USA: Wyoming | collected...
CACAAAGGACACGAAGAAAAATTTCCTTATGATTGTCAAAATATCCATCTTGATGACTATTTGTTGAGTCAAATAGTTTGAACTTGAAAGTTTTTGTGTCAAGAAAAAGTTTATTTTCATTAATTAGAATCTTTAAACTTTGAAACAAACTTACTGCATATAAATTTCTTTTAAGGCAATTTAATAAAGTTTTTGACAATTAAGAAAAAAAACAGATATAAAATCTAACAATAATAATTTTGAAGGTAATTAGTATGAGTAAGATCATTAGAAAGGAAGAAATTAAGCAAGCAGTTATTCATTCTCTCAAAAAATTTGGTGTTATCAAAGCCTCTCTCTTCGGTTCTTTTGTTAGAGGAGAACAAAATGAAAAAAGTGATATAGATATGCTTGTCGAATTTGGAGATAGAGAAAATAAGACTCTATTGGATTTAATTGGTCTTGAATTAGAGCTTGAAGAACTACTTAATCAAAAGGTTGATGTGATTACTTACCAATCTCTTAATCCATTACTGAAAGATTATATCTTAGGCGAACAAGAGGTTTTTTATGAAGAGAAATCCTGAGATATTCCTTCAACATATACTCGAATCAATTAAATTGATTGAAAAATATATTAAAGGAAAGACCAAAAACGATTTTCTTTCTATTGTTGATCTGCAAGACAAAGTCATAAGAAGGTTAGAAATAATTGGCGAGGCTGTGAAAAATTTACCTGATGAAATAAAGGGGAAATATCCTGATATACCCTGGAAACAAATCGCAGGTATGAGGGATAAACTCATTCATCAATATTTCGGTATTGATATAGAGTTTACCTGGGGAGTAGTAGAGAAAGAGATACCATTACTAAAGAAAAAAGTTCAAGAGATAATCGGGGAATTGAAGAAAAAATCTTAGGAATTATTTCTTAAAACGGAACTAATAACTACTCCAATATTTTATTATTCATATTTCTCCATCAACTCAGTAAATCGCGGGAACAAATATCGGCTGTCGTGGGGACCTGGCGATGCCTCCGGATGATATTGAACACAAAACAACGGTAATTCTTTATGTCTGAAACCTTCGAGTGTGTTGTCGTTAAGATTTATATGTGTGAGTTCAATCTCATCTTGATTCAAGCTATTCAAATCCACACAGAACCCGTGATTTTGAGATGTGATTTCAACTTTATTTGTTAAAAGGTCTTTAACAGGATGATTGGCACCGCGATGACCATATAATAATTTAAAAGTTTTTCCACCCAAAGCTAATCCAAGTATTTGCTGACCGAGACAAATGCCGAAAATAGGTTTCTTACCAATCAACTTTTTAACAGTTTCAACGACATAAGGCACGCCTTCAGGGTCACCGGGTCCATTGGATAAAAATATTCCATCTGGATTCTCTGCGAGGACTTCTTCTGCAGACGTTGATGCTGGAACAACCTTGACTTTACAACCAACTTCATTAAGACAATTAATAATGTTTCTTTTTATTCCGTAATCGAATGCGATGACGTAAAATTTTTCACCGTTCTTTGCATCTTTAATATAAGGCTTATCAGTAGTAACTTCTTTAACAAGATCACGACCGATTAATCCCGGGGAATTTTTAGCCTTTTCAATAAGGCTTTTAGGCTCTAAATCAATAGTTGAAAGGACAGCCTTCATCGCTCCTTTTTCTCTGATATGCAAAACTAATGAGCGAGTTTCCACATTGCTTAATCCGATGATATTATGTATTTGTAAATAATTATCAAGGCTGTCAGAAGCTCTATAGTTGCTGACTCTCGGGCTTAGCGATTTTATGATTAATCCTTCTACTTTAGGTGAATTAGATTCTACATCTACCTCGTTGACTCCATAATTTCCAATCTGAGGATAAGTAAGTGTAACGATTTGTCCTTTATAAGAAGGGTCAGTGAGGATTTCCTGATAGCCCGTGATACTTGTATTAAACACAATTTCGCCATAGGCTTCTCCTTCAGCGCCGAATGCCGTTCCTTCAAGATATGTCCCATCCTCAAGGGCTAAAATGCCCCTTTTCAAAACTTTAATCTCATTCACGACGACCACTCCTTTTTATCTCTACTATCCAAAAATTATCTCTGGAGAGTTCATAATTTTCACTATGAAGATAGGATTGAATACACTTATTGGGGAATTATTTCTGACATTGACTAAGGCATTATGTCAAATCTTTTTATATAAATTTTTGAGATTAAGATAATAAAAAAAATAAACCTATATATTTTATATTAATTTAGCAAATAATTCCTTATAAAATCTATATTTGAAATAAATTTATTGATTTCCGATTGAACATCCTTCACTATTTCTACATTCAAAAATCGATGTTTAAATGAAATATTTTTATGTAGGGGCGAGGTTTCCTCGCCCGTATTCAAGGGTGGGGTAACATCACCCCTATGTCTCGTTCCCAAGCCCCTGCTTGGGAACGAATATATTCCGAAGCCCTGGCTTCGGAAGGGCAAGGGATAGCCACAATTGCTACTCATAATAAGGTGTCAAAGCTGGGGCTTTGACAAGAATATTTCTGTTCCCAAGGTGGGCCTTGGGAACAAGACAAAAAGATAAAATGTATATTTGTAGACAATAATTTTTAGAAAATTTATAATGTTGCATTAATTTTTTTTGAAATCTTAAGTAGAGGGATAGTAATGCCAAGGCGAAATGACATTACGAAAGTAATGATTATTGGTTCGGGACCTATTATCATTGGTCAAGCCTGTGAATTTGATTATTCCGGAACTCAAGCCTGTAAAGCCCTTAGAAAATTAGGGTATGAAATAATCCTCGTTAATTCCAATCCCGCAACTATTATGACTGACCCCGGAATGGCTGATATTACTTATGTAGAACCGCTGAATCTTGAAACTATGACTGAGATTATTGAGATAGAACGACCGGATGCTTTGCTGCCAAATCTTGGGGGTCAAACGGGGCTAAATTTATCATCAGAACTCGCAAAGACTGGTGTCCTTGATAAATATGGTGTTAAAATAATTGGAGTGCAGGAGGATGCTATTGAGAGAGGAGAAGATAGAATTGCGTTTAAGGAAACGATGAATCGTCTTGGAATAGATATGCCAAATAGTGCACCTGCTTTTTGTGTGGAGGAAGCCGAAAATATTGTGAAGGACTTAGGATTTCCTGTTGTCGTCCGACCAGCATATACTCTTGGAGGCACTGGTGGTGGGTTGGTATATAACATAGAGGAACTCCGAACTATAGTTAGTCGTGGTCTTGCGGCAAGTATGATTCATCAGGTTCTGGTTGAAGAATCTGTTTTGGGTTGGGAGGAATTGGAACTCGAAGTTGTTCGAGATGCAAAAAATCAGATGATAACTGTCTGTTTCATTGAAAATGTCGATGCAATGGGAATTCATACAGGGGATTCATACTGCGTAGCACCAATGCTTACGATAGCTCCTGAATTGCAGAAAGTGCTTCAGGATTATTCCTATAAAATAGTCGAAGCCATACAGGTTATTGGAGGAACAAATATCCAATTTGCTCATAATCCAGAAACGGGCAAAGTCGTTGTAATTGAAATAAACCCGAGAACGTCTCGCTCATCAGCTTTAGCATCTAAGGCAACTGGTTTTCCGATAGCATTTGTGTCTTCTTTGCTTGCTGGTGGCTTAACTCTTGATGAGATTCCTTATTGGAAGGAAGGCACACTTGAGAAATACAAGCCATCAGGGGATTATGTAGTAGTTAAATTTGCACGCTGGGCTTTTGAGAAATTTAAAGGAGCTGAGGATAAAATTGGGACTCAAATGAAGGCAGTTGGAGAAGTGATGTCGATAGGAAAAAATTATAAGGAAGCTTTTCAGAAATCGATCAGATCACTTGAAATACGAAGATATGGGCTTGGATTTGCTAAGGATTTTAATAAGAAATCTTTGGATGAATTAATGAATCTTCTCACTTTTTCATCAAGTGAAAGACAGTTTATTATGTATGAAGCTTTGAGAAAAGGTGCAACTGTAGATTCTCTGTATAGCAAAACTTATATTAAGCCTTGGTTTATAGAGCAGATGAAGGAACTTGTTGAGCTTGAGGAAAAAATGTTAAAGTATAAAGGCAAAGATTTACCCGACGAACTTTTAATTCAAGCAAAAAAAGATGGCTTTGCTGACCGTTATCTTTTGGAACTATTGAATATTCCTGAGGATAAAATAAGAGAACGTCGGATTTCTCTTGGCGTTGAGGAAGGCTGGGAGCCCGTTCCAGTAAGTGGGGTTGAAAATGCCGCCTATTATTTTTCGACTTACAATGCTTCTGATAAAGTTCCATACGAAAAAAAGCGAAAGGTTATGATTTTAGGTGGTGGTCCAAATCGTATCGGACAGGGGATTGAATTTGACTATTGCTGTGTTCATTGTGCCTTTGCTCTTCGTGATGAAAAAATCGAATCTATAATGGTAAATTGCAATCCTGAAACGGTTTCTACGGACTATGATACTTCTAATAAATTATATTTTGAACCGTTAACTATTGAGGATGTCTTAAGCATTTATAAAAAAGAAAAACCCGAAGGAGTGATTTGTCAATTTGGTGGACAAACTCCATTGAATATAGCCAATGAACTTTCTAAAGCGGGTGTATGTATTCTCGGAACGTCTCCCGAAACAATCGACATTGCTGAAGATAGAGAAAGATTCAACAAGATGATGCACAAACTTGGGATTCCTCAACCCGATTCAGGTATGGCAAGTACTCTTGATGAGGCTCTCACGATTGCTAAGAGAATTGGATATCCCATTATTGTGAGACCCTCTTATGTTCTTGGTGGTCGGGGAATGGAGATTGTTCACGATGAAGATATGCTACGGGAATATGTCTTAGCCGCAGTTGATGTGACTCCTGAACGTCCAATCCTAATTGATGAATTTCTGGAGAATGCCACAGAAACGGAGACAGATGCGATTTCTGATGGTGTTGATGTTTTTATTCCAGCGATTATGGAACACATCGAACTTGCAGGAATTCATTCAGGCGATTCTGCCTGTGTCATTCCTCCTGTAACTATTCCGCAGAAACACATTAAAACGATTTGTGAATATACAAAAAAGATTGCTATTGAGATGAATGTTGTTGGACTTATGAACATTCAGTATGCGATTACAAATGATAAAGTTTATATTCTTGAGGCTAATCCGAGAGCTTCGAGAACCGTTCCTCTTGTTTCAAAGATATGCAATATAAATATGGTGAGGATTGCTACACAACTTATGCTTGGGAAAAAACTGTCTGAACTGGGATTAAAAAATCGACCAATTCCACACTTTGGTGTTAAAGAATCTGTATTTCCATTTAATATGTTTCCTGAAGTCGACCCATTGCTTGGACCTGAAATGAGGTCGACAGGAGAAGTTTTAGGATTGGCTGATAGTTTTGGATTGGCTTATTTCAAGGCAGAGGAAGCGGCTCAGATGAGGCTTCCTACCGAAGGCACTGTGCTTATAACAATTGCAGATAGAGATAAATCTCAATTACTGCCGATAGCATGGCATTTTGAGAAGCTTGGATTCAAAATAATTGCTACACAAGGCACACATAAATTCTTGGAAGAAAACGGTATTAAATCCGAACCAATTCTCAAACTTCATCAAGGTAGACCGAACATTGTTGATGCCATTAAAAATGGAGAAATCCAATTGGTCATAAATACACCTGCAGGTAGGATGAGCGAATTTGACGATTCCTACATTCGCAAAACCTCCATAAAGTATAAAATACCATATATCACAACATTAGCCGGAGCCACTGCGGCTGCTAAAGGTATCGAAGCCTACCGACAAGGTCGCCACAAACCAAGAAGTCTTCAGAAATATCACGCGAATATTAAATAAGGAAATAAGATTTAGGGTAAGATGAAAAGATGAGTAGAAAAATTATATTTCCTTCTTGAAAATACACATTTGTTTATTCCATAATCACATTAATTTGAGTTAATAAAATCAGAAAACGAATATAATGGTAAAATCATCTGAAGAATGGTTTAAGCAAGCTGATTATGATATGAATACCGCCGAATTTATGTTTGATGGTGGAAGATATTTTTATTCTATTTTTATGTTACATCTTTCAATAGAAAAAGCTCTAAAAGGTATTTATCAGAAAAAATTAGGGGAAATCCCTCCCAAAACTCATAATCTTATTTACTTAATTAATGAAATTAAAATTGAAATTCCTGAACAGCTTAAAAAGTTTATTATCAGGCTCAACGAGGCAAGTGTTGTAACTCGATATCCCGAAGATTTAGATATATTAAAAAAGCATTTTGATAAAGAAACTGTTAAAAACTTATTGGCTCAAGGCAAGGAGACAATTATATGGATAAAGACACAGTGTTAGATATTATTAAGCGTTTTAAAAATGCTATTGAAACAAAGGGAATCAAAATAAATAAGTTAATTCTTTATGGGTCTTATGCGAAAGGAAGCCCGGAACGTCATAGTGATATAGATTTAGTTGTAATCTCAGAGGATTTTGAAGGTAAGAGTTTCTGGGAAAGAATTGATATCCTGACAGATGCCATCTATGAAGTCTTTGAACCTATCGAAGCCATCGCAATGACGCCAGATGAATGGGAAAAAGGGGATTCAATGATTTGTGAATTTGCTAAAGATGGGGAAATGATTTCTTGAAAATTTAATAATAAATACAAACAAAATAAGCAAATCAAATGAAGAACTTCGAAATATTGACAAAATTATTTAATATTATAAAATCGCTAACAAACATTATATTGGACATATTAATATCAAGTTCCTTTCTTTTATTTTCATCTGACAGTTTATTAGATAAAATAAGTTTGGAGAAATTTCGATCTAACTACAAGCAATGGATCGGTCTAGCTTTTTTATTAAGTGGCGCTTCCCTAATAGCAAATTTATTTGTATTAATCTGGAAAGGTGGGAAAAATCAGTTTACATATTGGAAATATCTTAAAAATGGAAAATACTACCTAAAAAATCTAACCATAGAAGAAAAAAGAGTTTTACAATAATATATTAGTGAAAATACCCAGACCCAATATTATGACCCAACAGATGGTGTAATAGGCGGTCTTGTGCAGAAACATATTTTAATTCGAACAACAATTCTTGGGACCGCATCTAGCTTTGCTTACAACATTCAACCTTGGGCATATGAGTATTTAAAAAAGTATCCCAAACTCCTTGAATAAGATAAATTAACCTTATTATGTTAGATATTTCAGATTGTTTTAAAGGTTTTGATTACTTTTATTTTAGGTATTCCAAGAACTCTTCCAATGTTAATTCTATCTGTTCGATAATGCTATGGATTGTGCCTTTTTTCAGGTCTTTTGAATGAATTGGGACAATAACACGAAGATTATCTTTTTTGAAGATTTTGTGACTTCCCCTTTGGCGATGTTCTATGAAACCAATTTTGTGAAGCGCCTTTACGTTATCTATGCTTTTAAGTACTTGTAGCGACTGCATCTTGCAGGCTATTATTCAACCGACGAGATGTCGGTGCTACAATTTTATGTTGGAGTTTGCTCATAACTCGCCTCAAGTTCTACAATAAGATGATTTTCCTCAGGAACAGGAATTCCATCAGCCTGAAGGCTTTCGATATAAAGGGCTATGGCTTCTTTGATATTTGCTAAAGCCTCATCATAAGTATCTCCTTCTGATATACAACCGGGAAGCGCGGGAACCGTTACAGTAAAACCTCCTTCTTCCTGAGGCTCGAAAATTACTTTAAAGTATTTTCTCACCATATCTGTTTTTCTCCTTAGAAAATCATATATTTCTTAAGCTATCTTTGCTTTGAAGATTCTTGAAGATAAAAAAAATTATCATTGTCCTAAATAGAAATCTCTGAAATACTGAATTAACTTTACTGTGTCATTCCGATCCTGAAACAAGTTCAGGATGACATTACTTGTTTCGGAATCTCAATTGAGATGCTGAAACGAGTTCAGCATGACAGATAAAATAATCTTGCTTTTGAAGTATTTCAAAGTTCTCAAATAGAATTTCCTTACTTTGCCTTTATTTTATAGCATTCTCTCTTAATGATTTTCTGTAAATTAAGAATAAACGAATAGATTATTATTTAAAGATGTAAGTAACGTCAAGACTGAAGTTCATATTATTAAACCGAGTCGCTCTATAAAGAGATGGGGAGAAAAATATCAATATCTAATACTTTGGTAATTATTTACAAACCTTACTTCTATAGAACCTAACTGTCGTAGGAATCAATGCACCGATACCGAAATAGCCCATAATTGCATTAATAGGGAGATGAATGATGGGGATGAATGTCCAATGCAAATCCGCACTGTATTCGAACCAATTAAATCTGTAAGAAAGAGCCTCAGGTATTGTTCCAATTACTCCAAATATGATTATATCAAGTAAATAAAGCTTCTTATCAAATACAGGGATTTCGGTTTTTTGAGTCAGTTTCTTGTAGAGTGTTTCTGATATGTATAATGAGATGGAAAATATACCCATCCAGTAAAATAATAAATACGTGGGGAACCTATTGAATACAAAATCTCCGAGAATTTTTTTGTTATAAACCCAGAACTCGGTTGAAATCGATTCCCAATAAATGGCAAATACTAATATGAAGATAATATTGATTATTATGTGTTTTTTACTTTTTTTCATTTTAGAATTGGTGTAACGCGAGATTTATCTCGCATATTATAGTAACATAAGAAATTTTCATAAATTATTGTTTACCATAAAGGTCCTTATCGATCCAAATCTTCATCCCCTCACCTTAATCCTCTCCCCAGAGGGGAGAGGGAAGGGTGAGGGGGAATATTTATTTATTCTTGTGTAATAATTTTTGAAAATTTCTAACAATTTCTGTTAATTAGAATTCATCCAAGATGAACCATCAGCAACTATATTATTTTTTCCTTCCTTTTTATCCTGAACGTATGTGCAGCAAATACTCCTATTCCTAAATAGCCCAATGGTAATATCACCGGGATATTGAGAATCGGGATAAATCCCAATTCAGTTCCTTTTATATAATTATAGCTTTTCAGACCATAAAGAATACATTCACAAACTGTTCCAATTAGACAAAAAGAGATGATATCGGTTAATAAATTTAGCCAATGAGATTTGATTCCACTAAATCTTTTTGAAGATATTTTTAGGAGTGAATCTGATATATTAATTGAGAGAAAAACAAAAGCTATCCAATAAAGAATAAAAAATATTGGGACACTAAATATAAAAAGTGTCCATTGAGAATGATTATAATCCCAAACAGGTTGTATCATAATAGGGAAAAAGAAGGCGAATATTATTACTGCGAGGATTTCCCCTTTTTTCACAATCCAGCTACGTATCGGAAAGAAGAAATATATTAAGAAAAAAATTATTATGAAAATCTCAGGTTTTTGCATTGTTGATAAATAGTTTTTGATAAATTTAGTTTTGAGTAAATTCTATAAATAGTTGTCCCAAATCCTATTCTTTTCACTCTTAGTTACTAAGAGTTTGTATAAAAATAATTGAGATAATTTCATTTCGTCAAACAAAAAAGAATAATTAATAAATTAAAAAATTACAAACCATTTTATTTATTTTAATTCATAATAATTGACAATTGTGACATATCTCTTAATTAATAATGTATCAAAAAGTTTATGTTTCACATTTTTTAGTAAAACTCTTTGATAGATTTTAAAGCTCAGATACAGTGATGTTGCTTTAATTCCTCAATTTGGGAGAAATATTCAATGAAGCCCATTTGGATTCCAATTAGTCTCTTGTTGTTAATTGTTTTTTTTCAACCTTCAGTCAGTTTCGCTGTTGAGATAGAGTTAAGTACAGAAAAGAGCATCGATTTGAAGTATTGCGATTGGCTCATATTGGATAAATATGTGGAAGACATAAAGGGTCTTGAGGATCCTAATATTACTCAGCAATTTATGAAAATTAAATTGCCCCTGGAGAAACCGTTAGAGTCTAAAGAAGGTATGATTTGGCTAAAATGTGATGTTAATGTTTCGGAGGTTCAAGAGTCTCAAAGGAAATATCTTGGTTCACAGCTTATTATTGGTGATATTGAAGGGAATAATGTGGCTTATTTCAATCAATATCCGATTGGTGTAACAAATGGCAGAGGTATTACTTCTCAGGGTGTTCCGAGAGCTTATTTGATTCCCCCAAGAGATATAAAATTTGGTATGAAAAATACTATTTCTATAAGGATTTCAGCAGTTGGCAATGGGAAATTGGTCGGAATAATGAGAGAACCACTCACTCTTTGTAATCTTGGCAATTATTTTATGTTTGAAAGATATAAGACAACTTCAGGTCGGATTAATATTCTGGATAAATTATTGTTCAAAGCTCTCAGTTATGGTTATGCTGATGAGAAATCGTTAATAAAGATGCTACAGCTAAAATCAGACTGTGATAATTATCAAAAGAAGGCTTATGATTCTATTAATAAAGGGAATTATAAAAAGGCTGATGACATTTTACAAATAGTTAATGAGAGTCTCTCGTCAAATAATACAGACCTTGCAAAATTTGAGGGCACAGTCTTTAATCTTTTCAAAGCCTACAAATCTCAATTGAATAGAGCCGTTTTCGATGAAATTAAAAATACTTATGGTGCTGAAGAAGTGGATAAGTTTTTTCCGAAAATACTCAGTTTTGGTCGATTCGGTAAGTTCTTAAACGATGGATTGACAACATTTCGAGAAGTTTCTCCAACTGAAATTGTGACAAGGAAAGGTGACCGTTTCCGAATTTATTTTGATGACGTTTTTGACAGTAATCTTATTGATATTAACTGGGTAAGTAAGACAACTCACACTATAGGCAAGAGTTTAGGGAATAATCTCCACTACTATATGATTTCTACAACTTTGTTTCCGGGTGTGTTAATGAATGTTCCTGATAATAGGGAGATCGGATTTCAGATTTTTTCAGGAGATGGAAAATTTCCCACGAAGATTGTTACATCGGATGGAATGCTTGATATTGATGAGAATCCTGCTTATTTAGGAGATATAAAGGAATCCTGGTTATTATTTTATTTAAGTCAGGAGAAGGATTGTCCTATTCAATTGGTTTTTGAGAAAATACCCGACTATGTTTATGTAAAGAAAGATAAAGATGGTGAAAACGTCCTGATTTTTAAGAACAAAAGTGATGTTATTAGCAAAGTAGTTGTTTTACTCCCTTATGGAATCGAATATATTAATACTAAAAATTGGAATGAAACTTTATCACGAGAAGTTTTATTAAAGGCTTCGCATATAGCAAAGTTTGCAAGATTTTTCCCTATTTATTGCGAAGAGTATTTTAGAATTAACTGGGAAAAAGATATGGTTGAAGTATATGATATTTTTGATTATAGTGTTCTTCCGCCAAAGACTGTTAAAGATAAAAATGAATTTAGTCAGATGTATAAACTTGCCTATATTCCTCCTCAATTATCATTTATTGCAGATAATGGTTATCCAGTGCAATTACCTGAACAGCTGGTTGATATAGGCATACCTGCTTTTCTTGGACCTGTTAGGGGAGTTAGAACTAATTCAAATGTGTTAATTTATCGATTACCTATTCCTCCGTTGAATGAAAGAGGAATTGTTAATGTTGGCGGAGACAAAGAACTAATGCCGATGGTGAATGATTATTTAACTGACCTTGGAAAAAAAGATATGTGGAATGCGGTGGATAGGATATATAAAAACAGGGCACATAGCTACATAGCTTGGGCATATTTGAGTGAAGAAAATAGAAAGAAACTTCAGGAGAATTCAAAGGAGGTCGTTGCTTCCGGTTTTAGTGACAATGTCTGGTTTGAAAGAATAGAACCATTCTCTAAGGTAAAATATTGGTTCACATATTTTTTAGAAGGACCTTATTACGATACTTATGATATCGACTGGGGGAATGGACTATCTTTGTATGGGTATTATAAATATGCGCAATATTCTGGAGATTGGGAATTAATAAATGATAATTGGGGTGCTATTGATAAGATGATGAGATGGTTTGAGGTGGCTGATGATTGGGATTGGATGCGCTCATCCAATGCGGTTTATGGTTATGGAACAGGTGCGGGGGATTGCACAACGGTTGAGTATGCGGGCGTTGTGGCTTATACGAAAATGGCACGGGCATTAAAAAGGGATGTAGATTTTCAGAAAGGTTTATATAAATGTTCCAAAGTTGCCGTTCCTACAATATCAAGATTTTTGTATAAAGATTGGGCATTGAAATATGATTTAATTAAGCCTGATGAATATATTATCGGTTTCTTTGAAGGAGAAGGTTTTAATTCGATTAAGGTTGATAATTATCTCTGGGAATATACATCGAATATTTCAGGAAATGGGATTCAGCCTGAATGTTTTGACTTGTATATGAAATATATTGCTGATAAACTAAAGGAATACGAAACGGTCATAGATAAATTTAATTGGTTTGATGGAAATCATAAATATCCTAATCGAACTTTGTATAAAGATAATTCAGGATATATTACGTTACCTCATATATATGCGAGAGCGAGATTGGGCTATCCTTTAGAGGAATTGAGAAAGTATTTAATCTCAGCGAAATCGAATTCTTATTTATGGTGGCAAGCACCGGCAGTAATTGCTGAAATTCTATCACGTGATGCTGATTTTTATCTTCTCGATTGGGTTCCTGCTCAATATAAAGAAGGATTTTATGATGGGAAAAAAGCTACACTTACGTTTAATTTAATGGGTGAAGGGAATATCTTTTTAAAGATTCACGCCAATAAGAAACCCAACTTAGTTAAAGTTAACGATCAAGAAAATAATAAATGGAAATACAACGAAAAAGAAAAGATTTTGATAGTAGAAGTTGCAGGCAAAGGGGATATAAAGGTAAACATAGAATTTTAGTAACTATTATGTAGAGGACGCATAAATGCGGCCCTTTAAATAAAAATACTTATGTAGGGGACTATGGATGCGTCCCTTTAGATTTAATTATGAATCAATACATACTCCAAATATCATAAAAAACACTTGTTGTCAGTGGAGAATACCAGACATCGTTTCTATAATCATAATAATCATACCCTCCCATAATCCACATCTTGTTATTAAATAGTACACTGGTATGATTGTAACGACCGGGAAAGGCGGCAGAGGCTGTTGCTTGTGTCCAGCTCACTCCATCCGTAGAATACCACACATCGTTTCTATAAGTATAACTACTATCCCATCCCCCAATCACCCACATCTTGTTATTGTAAACGACACTGGTATGGCAATAACGAGGAGAGAAGGCAGCAGATGCTGTCGCTTGACTCCAGACTACACCATCAGTAGAATACCATACATCGTTTTTAAGACCCCAACAATTTCCCCCAATCACCCACATCTTGTTATTGTAATTGACACTGGTATGACCACAACGAGAGGAGAAGGATGCAGAGGCTATCGCTTGTGTCCATACTATTCCATCCGTAGAATACCATACATCTTTCATATAAATATGACCTGCAACACTATCGGATTTATATCCCCCAGTCACCCACATCTTGTTATTAAATACTACACTGGTATGTTGCCGACGACCAGTGAAAGCAGCAGATGCTGTCGCTTGTGTCCAAGTAACTCCATCCGTAGAATACCATACATCGTTCATATAAATATCACCACTAGAGTATCTATAACCTCCAATCACCCACATCTTGTTATTGTAAACTACACTGGTATGACCTTCACGAGCTGGGAAGGCGGCAGAGGCTGTGGCTTGTGTCCAAACTACCCCATCTGTGGAATACCATACATCGTTTCTATAACCACCGAAACCATTACCCCCAATCACCCACATCTTATTATTAAATACTACACTGGTATGCTCATAACGACCGGGGAAGGCGTCAGAGGCGCTCACTTTACTCCAGTCTACTCCATCCGTAGAATACCATACATCGTTTTTATAAATAGTACCACCACTAAACCCCCCAATCACCCACATCTTGTTATTAAATACTACACTGGTATGACCAGAACGAGCAGGGAAGGCAGCAGAAGCTGTCGCTTCACTCCAGCTCACTCCATCCGTAGAATACCAGACATCGTTTCTACTACCACCACTAAACCCCCCAATCACCCACATCTTATTATTGTAAACTACACTGGTATGACCATGACGAGCGGGGAAGGCAGCGGAGGCTGTCGCTAGACTCCAGCTAACTCCATCCGTTGAATACCATACATCGTTTTTATAATAATAACCATCATAACCTCCAATCACCCACATCTTGTTATTATATACTACACTGGTATGACCATGACGAGCGCGGAAGGCGGCAGAGGCTGTAGCCTGTGTCCAGACTATCCCATCCGTAGAATACCATACATCGTTCATATAAATAGGACCCCCCGAGTACAAATATCCGCCAATCACCCACATCTTGTTATTATAAACGACACTGGTATGATATTGACGACCGGGGAAGGCAGCAGAGTCTGTTGCTTGAATCCAGCTCACTCCATCTGGGGAATACCATACATCATTTCCAGAACCACCAACTCCCCCAATCACCCACATCTTGTTATTAAATACTACACTGGTATGACCTGAACGAGCGGGAAAGGCGTCAGAGGCAGTCGATTTTGTCCAGCTCACTCCATCCGTGGAATACCATACATCATTTCTATAATTGGCACCGCTACTGTATCCACCAATTACCCACATCTTGTTATTAAATACTACACTGGTATGCTCATAACGACCGGGGAAGGGTAAATCTCCTGAAGCATAATACCAATCGGCACCTTCACTTTCTAATCTAACATTGTTATTTTTGTTATTTTCATCTACCCCAACTTGAGCGTAAACACTTAATAAAGAAAAACAAAGTGAAAAAATTAACATTGCAAGGATTGTCTTTAAAGTTAAACTATTAAAATGATATGAAGAATTAAATTCAATTTTCCCCATAATCAAAATCTCCATTTGATTTGTTTTATATTTTTGAAATCTTTAAATTATATTTCTTAAAAAGTCAAGGGATTAATGTATAATAATGACTAAAAACTTTTTGGAACTTTGACCACAACGACACAACGAGCACAAAAAATAAAAACTCTAAATTCGAAATCCTAAACCCTAAACAAACTCAAAACGTTTAGACCACGAAAACACGAAATAGCGAAAGAATAAATAATTAAAAATAATTCATTCCTTTTTTCGTGCTTTCGTGGTTAAAATTATTTTGTGTTTTATATTTTGTGTTTATTTAGCCCTGAATCCCCTGAAACAAGTTCAGAGTCAAGGTAGAATTTTGTGTTTAGAGTTTTGTGTTCATTTTAAATTGTCAGTTGTCGGTTTTACATTTTAAATTTTCTTAGTTAATCAGTGTTCATCAGTTTCCTTCGTTCGCAGGGACAAGGTTTATCTGCGGTTTCATAAGTTTTTTAAATTGTGGTAAAAATAGTTTTAATTTTCCCCATATTCAAGAACACTAACATAACAAAAATATTTCCTTTACAATTTGTTTCTCATAAACTATATTCATATTAATTTAAAATTTTGTCGAATATAGAATTAAGTAGTATAATAGGTATCTTGCCTGTTCACCCCCACCCTTCCCTCCCCCATCATAAGGGGGAGGGTTAGGGAGTGGGTACATATAGGGGGAGGGTGTAGAGAGTGGGGCTGGAAGTTTGTTTTATACATATAGAATCAAGGAGTAATATAGAATGTCCGACATTGTTGGGATGATATTGGCAGGTGGTCAGGGGTCTCGCTTAAGTATTTTATCTAAAAAAAGAGCGAAGCCTGCTGTGCCGTTTGGTGGAATATACAGGATTATCGATTTCACATTGAGTAATGCTATGGTCTCCGGAATTCGGTATGTGGGTATCCTGACACAGTATAATCCATTTTCGTTAACTGACCATATCAGAGGGGGAGAATTCTGGGGGTTTACAGGTCGAAGACATCTCGCAAGAATATTACCTCCTTTTACAGGTGAAGAAGAATCTGACTGGTATTTAGGCACGGCGGATGCTATTTATCAACATAGGGATTTTATTGAGAGATTCGATTGTGAAATTGTAGCTGTATTATCAGGAGACCATATTTATAATATGGATTATACAGAGATGATAGAATCTCATATTGATAGAAAGGCGGATTTGACAATTGCTGGGAAGAGATTTCCCTGGGAAGAGACTTATAGATTTGGGACTATGGAGATTGACGATGATAATAGAATAATAGGATTTGAAGAGAAGAAGCCCAATGCAAAATCCAATATTGCCTCGTTGGGAATTTATATATTTAATAAAGAAGTGTTATTCCAACGGTTAATAGAAGATAGTGAGCAGGATACAGACCATGATTTTGGGAAGAATATTATTCCTGCTATGGTAAACAAAGATAAGGTTTATTGTTATTTCTTTGATGATTATTGGATGGATGTGGGAACGGTTCATTCTTACTGGGAAGCAAGTATGGAAATACTCAATCCTGGTTCCGGGCTTGATTTATTCAAGTGGAATACGCGAACCAATCCGATAGGTAGTAGAGAATTAGGTGACAAAGAGCCTGCTAAATTCGGTGTGAATGCAGTTGCAAGAAACTCAATTATTACTTATGGGTGCAAGATTTATGGTGAGGTTAGGAATTGTGTTTTATCGCCGGGTGTTGTAATAGGCAAAGGTGCTAAAGTTGAAGATTCGGTTATTATGCATGATGCGTTTATATCTGAAAATGTTTATATCAAGAAGTCAATTTTAGATAAGAATGTTTTTGTTGGGAAAAATACAGTTGTTGGTGTTGGTGATGATGTTGAAAATAAAAAATATCCGGATTTGTTGAATACAGGAATTACGCTTATTGGCAAGGGAGTTTCTATTCCCGATAATGTTACAATTGGAAAGAACTGTTTGATTTTTCCAGATGTAAAAAAGCAATTTTTTCAATCAAATGATTTACCATCGGGGGAATGTATCAAGATATAAATTTCATCGTTTTATGATATACTAAGAAATGGGGACAGACAAATACTGTCTGCCCCAATTTCTTAATAAGTTATTATATTTCAATAGGTTATATGATATTATTGGTTCGTTGAATCTTAATAGGGTTGTTAAAAATAATAAGTCTTTGTATAATAATTTTCTATAAGAATTAATTTCAAAAAAAGCTTGAATTTCTTTTTCTTAAGACTATGATTGTCTCTAATTTTTTAACATAGAGAAGGAGACGAATCTATGATTAAGATTGATATCGCCACGAAGATTGCCTCTGATCTGGATATTACAAAAAAGGACGCACTTGTTATTACCGATACTATTATTGATAGCATTAAAGATATATTAGTAAAACATAAAAAAATTGAGATAAGAGATTTTGGTATTTTTAAGATAAAAGAAAGAAAACCGAGAATTGGTAGAAATCCGAAGACGAAGGTTGAAGTTTCTATTCCTGTGAGAAAATCCCTCACATTTAAGCCTGGAAAGGAGCTAAAGGATATCATAAATAAAAAGAATTGATTTTTTATTTTATTAGCCCACGATTTAAATCGTGGGCTAATAATACATAATCGTTTTTCTCATTCGATTTTTTAATTAAAGTTTTTGCTTGACTTATACGAATATAGTGTTAGAAAGGCAATCTAAATAAAATTAAAAAGCGATGAAGAGGAGTAGTAAATAAGTTTTCCATCAATGAGAATACAGAGAGCCGATGGTTGGTGCAAATCGGTGATGGGACTTATCGAACTCGCCTCGGAGCTGTATGGGTGAACTCCTAAAATAGCCTGTACCGGTTAATAACCGTTAAAGTGTTTAACGAGGATGCATCATTAGCATCGAAACAGGGTGGTACCACGGGTAAATAAAAATAGAACTCGTCCCTGATGATGAAAATCATCAGGGATTTTTTTTTAACCCTAAAATTTTCAATTGTCGTAGAGCGAGATTTATCTTGTATAGGAATGCGATATGATAAATTTTTGAAAATTCCCCCTCACCCTTCCCTCTCCCCTCTGGGGAGAGGATTAAGGTGAGGGGTTGAAGCTCGAGAACAATACAGAATTATTGATTGGTGAACAAATATTATTGTTAAATTTATAATGTCGCACCACAATCAAGATTTATGGTTAAATAAAATCCCCTGATGAAGTAAATCAAGAATGGAGGTATGGTATAATGAGCGAGAAGGTAATCATCTTTGACACAACATTGAGAGACGGTGAACAATCACCGGGCGCAAGTATGAACATTAAGGAGAAGCTGGACGTTGCACATCAATTAGCAAAGCTCAAAGTAGATGTAATTGAGGCGGGATTTCCCATTTCATCAGAAGGTGATTTTGAAGCGGTGAAATTAGTTGCTGAATCTGTAAAGGGTCCGGTGATAGCCGGGCTTGCCCGTGCAAAAGACATCGATATTAAAAGATGTGGAGAAGCCATTAAGAATGCACAAAAAGGGCGCATCCACACTTTCATTGCCACAAGTGATGTTCATATCAAGAAGAAGTTGAAAATGACAAGGGAAGAAGTCGTTAAGGCTGCGATTGATGCTGTAAAATATGCAAAAACTTTTACGAACGATGTGGAATTTTCCGCTGAAGATGCTGGGAGGAGCGATAGAGGATTTCTGGTTGAAATCTTATCAGCAGTGATCGAAGCAGGGGCTAAGACATTGAACGTTCCTGACACTGTCGGATATACACTTCCGTGGGAATTTGGGGCTTTGATTAAATATTTAAGTGAAAATGTCAAAGGAATTGAAAAAGCCATAATGTCTGTTCATTGCCATAATGATTTAGGACTGGCAGTTGCTAATTCTATCTCAGCCGTGATTAATGGTGCAAGACAGGTTGAGTGCACTATTAATGGGATAGGAGAAAGGGCAGGAAATGCATCTCTCGAAGAGATTGTAATGATAATTAAAACGAGAAAAGACCTGTTGAATTTTTATACGGATATAGAAACCGCACAGCTTTTTAATACAAGCAGATTAGTAAGTTCAGTGACTGGTATCAAACCTCAACCAAATAAGGCAGTCATCGGTGCCAATGCCTTTGCTCATGAAGCTGGAATTCATCAAGATGGTGTTTTAAAAGAGAGGCTGACTTATGAAATAATGACTGCTGAATCGGTTGGATGGCGTGGTGAATCTATGGTGATGGGAAAACACTCCGGGAGACATGCTTTTTCCCAAAGATTAAAAGAAATAGGATATGCGGAATTGACTGAAGACGAAATAAACAAGGCATTTGTGGAATTCAAGAGATTGGCAGACTTGAAAAAAGAGATTTATGATGAAGATTTGGTGGCAATTATTGAACAGGAATTGTCAGATTTTCAAAAGACTTATGAGCTGAATTATTTACATATAACCAGTGGAACAAC
>Ga0315289_10005136_pt1 | contig 19403 bp, 13 predicted proteins | sample YL17G11_40_MG_FD_203452 | JGI IMG/M metagenome (GOLD analysis project Ga0315289, IMG submission 203452) | Sediment microbial communities from Yellowstone Lake, YNP, Wyoming, USA - YL17G11_40 | ecosystem: Environmental > Aquatic > Freshwater > Lake > Sediment | place: USA: Wyoming | collected...
TTGGCGGTCTGATACTCGACATGCGCGATGGCAATGGTGATGCCCCGGGCCTTCTCCTCCGGCGCATTGTCGATCGAGTCGAAGGGCCGGAAGTCCGCCCAACCCTTCATGGCCAACACCTTGGTGATCGCCGCCGTCAGCGTCGTCTTGCCATGATCAATGTGCCCGATCGTCCCCACATTCACATGGGGCTTCGTTCGTTCAAAGACTGCCTTTCCCATGATGACTCTGCACTCCCTTTCTGCCGGCCCCGACATCGCTATGCGGGCCGGAGCAAAAGAACTGCCTCGTGCTAACCGGAGGGTGATCTACCCTGAGGTACCGACGAGGCAGCGACAAGGGAGTGACAACCCGGCTCGTGAACCGAATGCGCCTCTCCCATGCAGAAGTCTGCTCTTCGCCGGCACCTCGCTCACTCGAGCGGACGAGGCACCTCATGCCAATCCGAGTCTGCGGCACCTATACTGGCGCAGGTCTCTGCCCCGGTTTCGGGGATCAGGCTCTGCGAGCGCCCTATGCAATCGGCGGCAACTTATCTAGTATATCCGAAGGTCGCGGCTTTTGGCAAATTCAGCCCCACGACTCCGAGAATCAGGCGTTACCTACCAACCCAAGGAGTTGCTTCGTCCTCTCGGCCGGCACAATCTCGTAATGATCGAACTCCATGGTAAATATCCCGCGCCCCTGCGTTCCAGAACGCAGGCCCGTGGCGTATCCGAACATCTCGGCGAGCGGCACTGTGGCCTTTACCGCCTGCATGCCGGGAGAGTGCATTTCTAGGCCGCCAATCTGGCCCCGCAGCGAGACAAGATTCCCAATGATGTCCCCCGTCGACGTCTCAGGCGCCACCACCTCAAGTCGCATTACCGGTTCAAGCAGCACGGGTGTCGCCTTCTCGACTCCTTCTCGCAAAGCCATCGAGCCGCAGATTCGAAAAGCGAGCTCGGAGCTGTCCACTTCGTGGAACGAGCCTCCGAGCAGAGTGGCCCTGATATCGGTTATGGGATAGCCCCCCAGCACCCCATTGTCCAGCGAGTCGCGCATGCCATACTCCACCGCGGGAATGAACTCCTTGGGGATCGCGCCTCCGGTAACCTTGTGGACAAACTCAAAGCCCTTGCCCCGCTCCAGGGGTTCGAAGTCCACGATGACATGCGCGTACTGGCCGTGTCCGCCAGTCTGGCGTACAAACCGGGTCTCCTGTGTGATCTTCTTAGTTATGGTCTCGCGATAGGCCACCTGGTGCCGGCCAACGCGTGCCTGCACGCCGAACTCCCGGCGCATCCGGTCGACCAGTACTTCCAGGTGCAACTCGCCCATACCACTGATGAGAGTCTGCCCGATTTGCTCATCCTGCCTGACTCGAAAGGTTGGGTCCTCCTCAGCCAGTCGCTGCAGCGCATTGGACAGCTTGTCTTGGTCAGCTTTGGTCTTAGGCTCCACGGCTACCGAAATCACTGGTTCCGGGAAACGGATAGTCTCCAGAACCACAGGTGCAGAAGGGTCACAAAGGGTCTCACCCGTGGATGTCTGCTTTACCCCGACGATGGCGCCAATGTCTCCGGCGCGTAACTCACTCACATCAAGGCGCTTCTCTGCATAAATCTGCACCAGGCGTCCGATGCGCTCCTTGCGATTCCTGTTGGCGTTCTGCAGCGTCTGGCCCGTCTGTAATACGCCGGAATAGACGCGCAAGTAGGCAAGGCGGCCCATGTAGGCGTCAGTCTGGATCTTGAAAACCAACGCTGCAGCGGGCGCGTTCGGGTTGGCTGGGCGCTCCTCCTCTTGCCCCGTGTCGGGATTGAGGCCTCGTACGGGTGGAACATCCAGCGGGGACGGCAAGTAGTCCAGCACCGCGTCGAGAAGCAATTGGATACCCTTAGTGCGCAAGGCCGAGCCGCACAACACCGGCACCAGCTTGCCCGCAATCGTCGCCGCGCGCAGCGCTCGGCGCAACGCCTCTTCCGAGATCGGGGCGCCGTCCAGGTACCGTATGGTCAGCTCTTCGTCCGTCTCGGCAATCCGCTCCACCAGCAAATCACGCGCGTCTTCCACCTGGTCCAGCATCTCCGCCGGGATAGGTCCCGGTACGGGGTTCGTCCCAAGGGCATCCGGAAAGCTCCAGGCTGTGCGCGAGATCAAGTCCACCATGCCCTGGAACAGATCCTCAGACCCTATCGGGATCTGGACGGGTAACGGCTTGGAGTGGAGTCGGTCGCGAATCATATCGACGGTGCGCCAGAAATTCGCCCCGGTTCGGTCCATCTTGTTCACGAAGCTGATGCGGGGCACGCCATACTGATCGGCCTGCCTCCAGACCGTCTCTGACTGGGGCTCGACGCCTGCCACAGCATCGAACACCACGATCCCCCCGTCCAAGACACGTAAGCTTCGCTGCACTTCAGCCGTGAAGTCGATATGCCCCGGGGTATCGATGAGGTTGATCTGGTGCCCCCGCCATTCGCTTGTAATGGCTGCGGACTGGATCGTGATTCCCCGCTCCCGCTCCTGATCCATGTAGTCGGTTACTGTCGTACCTTCGTCTACGTTGCCCATCCGGTATGTCTTGCCCGTGTAATAGAGGATGCGCTCGGTAGTCGTGGTCTTGCCGGCATCAATGTGGGCAATGATGCCGATGTTGCGCAAGAGTCCCAATCGGGTATTGTCGTCGGGAGGTATGGGCGTAGGCATGGCACACTCGCTAAAGACAACAGAAACCCGGCATCCAGGTGTCGCGATGCCGGGTTGAGTCGCAGCTTGGAGCAGAGATCGAAGAACGGTTCAGCCCGCCCTGGCTTCGCCGAGCGGGCCGGGGATCACCAGCGGTAATGGGCGAATGCGCGGTTGGCTTCGGCCATCTTGTGCGTGTCTTCTTTCCGCTTGACAGTGTTGCCTGCGTTGTTAAAGGCATCCATCAATTCGCCCGTCAGTTTCTCGATCATGCTCTTGCCGGGCCGTTTGCGCGCGTTCTGGATGAGCCAGCGCAACGCGAGGGCAAGCCGGCGATCTTCCCGGATCTCCACCGGAACTTGATAGGTTGCGCCACCCACGCGCCGCGGCCTGACCTCGATCACCGGAGTGGCATTGCGGATGGCCTGCTCCAAAACCTCAGCAGCAGGCTTCTTGGCGCGGGTCTCCAGCGTTTCCATCGCCCCGTAGACGATCCGCTCGGCGGTGGATTTCTTGCCGGACAACATCAGCTTGTTCACCAGATTCGATACCAGCACACTGTCGTAGCGCGCGTCAGGCGGGATAATGTGCTTTTCAGGTCGATTGCGTCGAGACATGCGTCACTCCGTGCTGTCAGTCGTTACTTCTTAGCGCCCTTGGCCGGCTGCCGGGTCTGCTTCGGCGTCTTCGCCCCATACTTGGAACGGCCACGTTTGCGGTTCTCCACGCCGGTGCTGTCCAGCGCGCCACGCACAATGTGATAGCGCACACCGGGCAGGTCTTTCACGCGTCCGCCACGCACCAACACTACCGAGTGCTCCTGTAGGCTGTGCCCCTCGCCAGGGATATAAGCCGTGACCTCAATGTGATTGGTCAGGCGCACGCGAGCGATCTTGCGAAGCGCCGAGTTCGGCTTCTTGGGCGTCATGGTGCGCACCTGCGTGCAGACACCACGCTTGAACGGATTTCCGCGGCTCATGCGCCGTGAGCGACCATGGACGGCGTTATGCGAAAACTGCAGCGCGGGAGCCGTCTCTTTCTTGGCGATCGGCTGCCGTCCCTTACGGACAAGCTGATTGATAGTCGGCAAGTTATCCTCCGGTTCAGTCAAAACGGCGTGAAGAGAGCAAGAGCGGCCACTGTGCCGCTAAGTAGGCCGCTGATCCGCGGCTGAAAGTACCACGCCGTCGGCCAGCCCACGAACTCTTAGTCTAGCATCGGTGCGCCCTGCGGTCAAATCTCGCGTGGCCTGTTATGCTGCGTCGGCGATGCCAGACAGGTCGTCGGTCTCTCCGTCGACGTAGTCCGCATCGAGCAACTCATCGCCCTCCACCTCACCGTCACTCTCCACGTCCTCGCCTTCTGATAGCTCGCCAAACCCCTCTTCCTCTTCTGCGAAGACGGGCTCGACTATGCCCCGCGTGGCCTCGAGCGCTCTCACTTTGGCCTCGAACCCCGTGCCCACTGGGATGAGCTTTCCGATGATCACGTTCTCCTTCAAGCCTCGCAAGCCGTCCCTGGCGCCGCGCACGGCCGCGTCGGTCAGCACGCGCGTCGTCTCCTGGAAGGAGGCCGCAGCCAGGAAGCTGTCGGTGTTTAAGGAAGCCCTGGTGACTCCCAGGAGAACCGGCTCAGCTCGCGCAGGTTCAGTTCCGGCCGCCTCGACCAGAGCGTTGGCCTCTTGGAACTCGAAGCGATCCACCAGCTCACCGAGAAGCATCTCTGTGTCGCCTCCGCGAATCACGCGCACGCGGCGCAACAACTGCCGGACGATCACCTCGATGTGCTTATCGTGAATCGACACGCCCTGCGAGCGATATACCTTTTGGACTTCGTCCAACAGGTAGAGCTGGACGGCCTCTCGACCTTGGATCTGCAATACCTCGCGCGGATCCTTTGAACCTTCGGTAAGCTGTTCGCCCACATCGACACGGCTGCCCTTCTCGACCCCTGCGCGGAGGCGAGCAGATGCTGGTATGTCGACTACCCTCTCGTCCACATCCTCGCGCCGGATGATGGCGCGATAGCCGCCCTCAGGCTCCGGCTCGATATAGATGTGGCCGTCCATGCCGGCAATTACACACAGTGTACTTTCCTGCAGGTCTGGCGACGCTGTGCTCTCGACTCCCCCGCCATTAGACACAGTGTACTTTCCTGTGCCCTGCGCAGGGGATCCCAAGGCCAGCGGGCGGGCGATAGGCGTATTGGCCTGCACCCGGTCGTCGCTCTCGACTAACATCTCCCAGCCGGCAGGAATATGGTGTGTCTTGCGGCGCAGCCGAGAGTTTGTGATCTTGAGTTTGCGGACGTCGTTCTCCCAGTAGACATCCACGATGCCGCTGATCTCCGCGATCACAGCCTTTCCCTTGGGAGTACGCGCTTCGAAGAGCTCCTCCACGCGGGGCAGGCCCTGGGTGATATCCTCAGCGCCGGCGACGCCGCCGGTGTGGAAGGTGCGCAGGGTAAGCTGAGTGCCTGGCTCACCGATCGACTGCGCGGCAATGATGCCCACCGCCTCACCGATCCCAGCCATTCCACCGCGGGCCAGATCACTGCCGTAGCACGACTGGCACAGGCCGAAGCGATTCTCACAGGTCAGCGGGGAGCGCACGTACACCCTGTCTACCTGAGCACGAGCGAGCACGCCCCAGGCCATCTCGTCGATGAGTTGGTTGCGCTCAAGCAGCACTTCGCCGGTCTTGGGATGGGCCACCGGGGCGGCTGTCAGCCGGCCAATAATCCGCTCATGCAGCTTTTGTCCGGTCGCGTTGGCGCCGTTCGCGTCTAGCCATACCCCGGCCTCTGTGCCACAGTCCACTCCGTTGATGATCACGTCCTGCGCTACGTCGACCAGGCGTCGCGTCAGGTACCCGGCATCAGCAGTGCGCAACGCGGTATCAGCCAGGCCTTTGCGAGCGCCGTGGGTGCTCAGGAAGTATTCCAGGGCCGTAAGACCCTCGCGGAAATTCGACCGGATCGGCAGAGCGATGATGCGCCCCGACGGGTCGGCCATCAGACCGCGCATGCCGGCCAGCTGGCGGATCGGCTGAATGCCACCCTTGGTGGCACCCGAGGTCGCCATGGCGCCAAGCCCGGATGCCGGGTCCAGCAGCTTCTTGACGGACTCCGTGATCTCATCGGTAGCGCGTGTCCACAACTCTACTACCTTGTTGTACTGTTCTTCTTCGGTGATCAGCCCACGCCGGTACTGCCGCTCGGTTTCTTCAACGCGAGAAGTCGTCTCCTCCAGCACGGCATGCTTTGTCTCAGGTACCGTGATGTCGCTCACAGCGATCGTCATCCCCGACACCGTGGCGTAGGTGAAGCCTAGCCGCTTGATCTCATCGACGACATCAGCGGTGACTTCAGCACCCATGAGCTCATAGCAGGTGCCAACGAACTCATTGAGCTCCTTCTTATCCATCACCTTGTTGACGAACTGGAGCGGCCTTGGCAGCGCGCTGTTGAAAAGAACGCGCCCGACCGTCGTCGCCAACAGTCCCGACTGGGGAAGCTCATCCGCTTGCACCTGGTGACTGGTAAGCTGTTCTCGGATGTGTTCTAGCGTGCGCCCCCCGGAGGGGGAGCCCAGCGTCCGGGCCAGCTTGTCACGGTCGGAGATCAGGGACCGCACAACATCACCTGCGGTTTTCATCCCGATGCGGATAAGGGCCTGCTCAAGCTCGGGTTTGAGCTCAAGCTGCGCGAGCGACACCTCGTTGGCCCAGTCGCTGAAACGCATCTTGATGGGAGAACGCAATCCCACCACACCTAGATCGTAGGCCAGGCGCACTTCATCGGGATCGGAAAACACTTTGCCGGCACCCTTGCCGTTTGGATCCTCCAGGGTCAGATAGTAACAGCCCAGCACCATGTCCTTTGATGGCCCCACGATGGGCTCACCCGACGAGGGCTTCAGCAAGTTGGCTGAGCTGAGCATTAAGGTCCTCGCCTCGCGGACGGCTTCGTCCGAAAGCGGAACGTGCACGGCCATCTGGTCCCCGTCAAAGTCGGCGTTGAACGCTGCGCACACCAACGGGTGGATCTGGATTGCGCTTCCTTCGATGAGCACCACCTCGAACGCCTGGATGCCGAGGCGGTGGAGCGTCGGTGCCCGGTTCAGCAGCACAGGCCGGTCTCTGGTCACCTCATCCAATACATCCCACACCTCAGGGCTCTCGCGGTCTACCAGGCGCTTGGCGCTCTTGATATTGTGTGCGAAGTTATACTCCACCAGTCGTCGCATCACGAATGGTTTGAATAGCTCTAGAGCCATCTTCTTGGGCAGGCCACATTGGTCCAGTTTTAGCTCCGGGCCGATCACGATCACGGAGCGCCCCGAGTAGTCGACGCGCTTCCCCAACAGGTTACGGCGGAAACGGCCTTGCTTGCCCTTCAGAAGGTCTGAGAGGCTCTTCAGCTTGCGCTTTCCGCTGCGGCTGATCGCGCGCCCGCGGCGCCCGTTGTCGATCAGGCTGTCTACGGCTTCCTGGAGCATCCGTTTCTCATTACGCACGATCACATCGGGCGCGCCGAGCTCCAGCAGACGCTTTAAACGGTTGTTGCGGTTGATCACGCGGCGGTACAGGTCGTTCAGGTCCGATGTCGCGAAGCGCCCCCCGTCTAGCTGGACCATCGGTCGCAGGTCCGGAGGAAGAACGGGCAAAACCGTCATGATCATCCATTCGGGACGATTGCCGCTCTTGCGGAATGCCTCGGCCACGCGAAGCCGCTTGGCCGCCTTTATCTTGCGCTGCTTTGACTGCGTGGTAGCGATCTCAACCCGCAGTTCCTTCCCCATCTGATCCAGGTCGATCTTGGCTACAAGCTCCCGTACTGCCTCCGCGCCCATGCCCGCCCGGAAGACATTGCCCCAGTGCTCCTGCAAGTCGCGAAATTCGCTCTCCGACAGCAGATCCCGTTCGCGGATCTGTTTCAGCTCTTCAAGAGAGGCATTGAGGCTTGCGCGCATCTGAGCTTTCTGGGTTTCGGCCGCCTGGCGTCGATCGTCGATCGCCTGTTCGGCATCACGACGTGCCAGGTCACGGCGCGCGCTGATCTCGGCGCGCACATTCTCCAGACCGTGGTTGATTGTCTCCTCGATCCGGCTCAGTTCGTCCTGGATGGCACTGTTGAGTGCGTCCGCGTTTTCGCGCGTCAGCACGACTCCTGCCGATACGAGCGGTTCAGCCTGACGCCATGGCAGCACGATCGGATGGCCTAGCGGTTTCCCCAGGGAACCTTCCATCATCGTCTGGAACTGCTGGCCGATGGCGATCACTTCACCTGTCTCGGCGGTCAGCCTCTCGGTGAGCCGAGAGCGCTCGGCCTCTTCACGCGTGTCAGATTCGGCCATTTGGGCTTCGCGCGCAGCCTCAGTCTCACTGATGTGAGCCTGTACCTCGCCTTCCAGACGGGCGATCTTTAGATTGAGCTCGCGCTCAGCCCGGGTGATCATCCGGTTGCGCGCATCCTCGTCCACGTTAGTGATCACGTACTGGGCGAAATAGAGGATGCGCTCCAGGCTCCGTGGGCTGATGTTAAGCAGCAGGCCGAGCCGGCTAGGCACACCCTTGACGTACCAGATGTGGCTGACGGGACTCGCCAGCTTGATGTGCCCCATGCGCTCGCGCCTTACACGGCTGTGCGCAACCTCAACACCGCACTTGTCGCACACGATGCCCTTGTATCGAATGCGCTTGTACTTGCCACAGGCACATTCCCAGTCTTTCTGGGGTCCGAAGATGCGTTCGCAGAAGAGCCCGTCTCGCTCGGGCCGCAAGGTCCGATAGTTGATTGTCTCCGGCTTGGTTACCTCGCCGTGTGACCAGTTCAGGATCTGCTCCGGCGAGGCCAGTGAGATACGAATAGCGTCGAAAACGTTTACTTCCACGAGTCCTCCATCTACTCCCTTCCCTTGCTCATCATACCGGGCAGACTTAAGCTGAAGCCGAGATTGGGCAGCTTTTCCTCCGCATCCTCGCGGCCGAACTGGATGATTTCCTCTTTCGCATCGACTACTTCCACGGCCAAGCCGAGCGCCTGCAACTCCTTCACAAGCACCCGGAAGCTCTCTGGAACACCTGGCGACTGGATGGGTTCGCCCTTGACGATGGCCTCGTACGTCTTGACGCGCCCGGTGACATCGTCCGACTTCACTGTCAGCATCTCCTGCAGGGTGTGGGCCGCGCCATAGGCCTCTAGCGCCCAGACCTCCATCTCGCCAAAACGCTGGCCGCCGAACTGCGCCTTCCCGCCCAGCGGCTGCTGGGTCACCAGGCTGTAGGGTCCGGTAGAGCGGGCGTGCACCTTGTCCTCCACCAGGTGATGGAGCTTCATCATATGAATGATGCCCACCGTGACGGGCTGATCGAAGGCCTCTCCTGACTTGCCGTTGAAAAGCGTCGTCTTGCCCCAGGTGGGGAGCGGCTGGAAGTGCTCGCGGCTTACCCGTTCTGCCTCCGCGAACACCTCCTCGTCGGTAAGCGTCGAGATTCGCTCCATCTCCTCGAAGAGGGCAGCTCGTTCCTCAGGGGATTCGGGTGCATCCATGTACGAGGGCACCTCTTCTGATGCGCCATCGGCGCTCGGCGTTTCTGGCGCCACCTCCAGGCGAGGCGCGCGCATCCGTTCGCGGGAGACCCACTTGAGCCACTCGCGAAGGCAGACGACTCGCGCCATCTCATCGGCCTTGCGCCGGACTTCCACTGGCCGGTCCTCATCCTCGAAAGAGAGCAACTCGTCCGGGTTGTAGCTCTGCGGGTCCTCCTGGAGCCATTCGCGCAACATTGCTCGGCGGGAGTAAGTGCTGTCGTTATAGGCTCTCTCTGGGTCGTAACCGCGCTCGCCCAGCCATTCGGCCAGATAGAGGGCGCGCACTTCGTCATCGTCTCGCAGGTCGGCTTCTGTGTAGTCCTGGCGGGCGATCCAATCCCAGGCTCTCTTCGTGGCCTTTTCCCAAGCCCTATCTGCCAGCCAGGCGCGGGCAAGTTCCGCCTCGATCTCGATCTCGCGGGCGCCATCGAAAACCGGCGTCTCCACTCGAAAGCCCAGGCGCGCCGCAGCCCAGCCCAAATGCGTCTCCAGCACCTGGCCGATATTCATGCGGGCGGGCACACCCAACGGATTAAGTATGATGTCCACCGGAGTGCCGTCAGGTAGGAAGGGCATGTCCTCAATCGGTACGATTCTTGAGATGACTCCCTTATTGCCGTGGCGGCCGGCCATCTTGTCGCCTTCCATGAGCTTGCGGCGCTGTGCCACGCTGACTCGTACCATGCGCTCGACGCCAGCCGGCAGATCGCGGTGCTCGTCGCGGCTGAACTCCTTGATGTCTACGACCTTGCCGTACTCACCGTGGGGAAGGCGCAGGCTGGAATCTCTCACTTCGCGCGCCTTCTCTCCGAAGATGGCTCGCAGCAGCTTCTCCTCGGGGCTCAGTTCCGTCTCACCCTTGGGCGTGATCTTGCCCACCAGGATATCGCCGGGCGCTACCACGGCGCCGATGCGCACTACGCCGTTCTCATCGAGGTCCTTTAGAGCGTCCTCGCCCACGTTGGGGATGTCTCGCGTGATCTCCTCGGGGCCCAGCTTCGTGTCGCGCGCCTCGATCTCGTGCTTCTCGATGTGGATCGATGTGAACTTGTCTTCCTGCACCAGCCGCTCGCTGATCAGGATGGCATCTTCATAGTTGCCACCTTCCCAGCTCAGGAACGCCACCAGCACATTCTCGCCTAAGGCCATCTCACCCAGCTCGGTCGAGCTGGAGTCGGCGAGCACTTGCCCCGGTTCCACCCGGTCTCCTTTGTTCACGACCGGACGCTGATCGATGCAGGTGGACTGATTTGACCGCTGATATTTGCGCAGACGGCTCACGCGCCGCGTGCCATCGTCTTCCAGGATGACGATTTCATCCGAAGTGGCGCGGACTACTTCGCCGGCGTTTTGGGCGATGGCCACCTGGCCCGAATCAACCGCGGCCTGGCGTTCGATGCCCGTGCCCACGATCGGCGCGTCCGGACGCAAGAGCGGAACAGCCTGGCGCTGCATGTTGGAGCCCATCAGCGCGCGATTGGCGTCATCGTGCTCCAGGAACGGGATCAAGGCGGCCGAGACCGAGACAATCTGCTTCGGCGACACGTCCATGTATTCAATGTGGTCGGGCGACTCGAAGAGGAACCTCTGATTGCGCCGAACCGAAATCCGGGTCTCGGTGAAATGGCCTGCGCCATCGGTCGGAGCGTTGGCCTGAGCGATGGCGTAGCGGTCCTCCTCATCAGCCGACAGGAAGACGATCTCATCGGTGATTTTCGGAACGATCCGGACCTCCGGCATGACGTCACCGAGCTGCGCGATGCGTTGCGCAAGCCCCTCATCGATTGTGGTGCCGGCTTCAGCGATGACCGTACCGTCCGGCATAGCGACACGCTCACGCAGCACCCGGCCGGCCAAGGCATCCGGCCTGTTCGGGACCCGGTTGAGGATGCGGCGATAGGGTGTCTCTATGAAGCCGAACTCGTTGATCTTGCCATAGGTAGCCAAGGAGCCGATCAAGCCGATGTTCGGCCCTTCCGGCGTCTCGATGGGGCAGATACGGCCGTAGTGACTGTTGTGCACATCACGGACATCAAAACCGGCGCGTTCACGGCGCAAACCACCAGGCCCTAGCGCGCTGAGACGGCGCTTGTGGGTCAGCTCGGCCAAGGGGTTGGTCTGGTCCATGAACTGGCTGAGCTGAGAACCGCCAAAGAACTCCCGGATCGCGGCCACCACCGGCCGTATGTTGATCAGCGACAGCGGCGTCGCCTGCTCAGAATCGCGAACGGACATGCGCTCGCGTACCACTCGCTCCATGCGTAGGAGGCCGACTCGCAGTTGATTCTGAATCAGCTCACCTACTGTTTTAACCCGCCGATTGCCCAGGTGGTCGATGTCATCCTCGCCCTCGACGCCGTTGTTGATCTGGATCATGCGGCGGATCACGGCCACCAAGTCATCGTTAGTCAGCGTGCGATGCGAGAGCGGCACGTCCAGACCGAGGCGACGATTGAGCTTATACCGCCCGACTTTCCCCAGGTCATAGCGCCGCGGCGCAAAGACCAGGTTTTGCATAAAGCTCCGTGCGTTGTCCAGGGTAGGTGGATCGCCTGGCCGAAGCTTCTTATAGAACTCCAACATGGCCTGATCGATCCCCTTGGCTGCGTCAGACCGGTTTGGGGTGCGGAGCGAATCACGTTCCAGCGTAGAAGCGATGTATGGGTGCTCGGGCTCGTTGTCGGCCTCGGTGAACAGCTCAAGGATCTCGTCATCAGACCCGTAACCGATGGCGCGTAGAAACACGGTGACCGGGAGCTTTCGTTTGCGGTCGACCTTCACCGAAATCAGGTCACGTTTGGAGGTTTCGAACTCCAGCCATGCGCCGCGATTGGGGATCAGCTTGGCGTAGCATAGGCGACGGTCCGTTACCCGATCCTCTTCGATCGTGAAGTACACGCCCGGCGAGCGGATCAACTGGCTGACGACCACGCGCTCTGCGCCGTTGATGATGAAGGTGCCGTTGTCCGTCATGAGGGGGAAGTCGCCCATGAAGACGTTCTGCGATGATACTTCGCCCGTGTCACGGTTGACCAGCCGCACGCGGACCCAGAGCGGGGCAGCGTAGGTCATATCCCGATCGCGGCACTCGGGCTCAGAGTACTTAGGCTCGCCGAACCGGAAGCCCTCGGGCCCAGACTGGGCTCCGAAGTGAAGTTCCAGGTTCTTGTTGAAGCTCACGATCGGCGAGATTTCGCTAAGCAGTTCTTCCAGTCCCTCAGTCTGGAACCAGCGGAACGAATCCAACTGGACCTCGATCAAGCGCGGCAATTCGTAAACATCGCGAATGCGGGCATACGACTTGCGCGGGGCATTGCCGCCCGTGCGGGGATCAATCATGAAGCCCAACTCCTTGCAGGAAAAGCAAAAAAAACCAAGTCTACATCCGACTTGGTCTATCTCGTCACCGAGCGTGTAGAGGATGCACTCCTAGTTGGCCAAGCATCGCATTTTGGATATCGGGTCCTTCAACAGCAAGCCGCAACAATACCACAGATGGGGAGCCTTGTCAAGAAGGAATCGCGGGGAAACGCGAACTCGGCGCGCCTCACGCCCCGCGAGGTCGAAAATGCGCGATCCTATTGCTCGGGAGCGTGGGCAAGCGGTCCCGGCAGAAGTGGAGCCTGGGGTTAGCTCTATCGCCGTACTGCGGGCACGAAAACCAGCGCGTTATCGCCACTCGCCTGGAGTGAGATCTCGGTGACGCCAGTGTACAGATCGTTTGATGGGACACGCAACGTGGTATTGGCACCACCCAGAGCCATAGGCCGGAATAGAACGGCGACGATGCAGTTGGCCCCCGGGGCGACACTGTGACCACTACAACCCGGGCTCAGGATAGTGAAACTTGCTGCTTGTACTGGGCGTTGATCGTAACGTTCGGATCGACATTCTGCACTCCATAGCTCGTGTTGGCGTATATGTCATTGCCATTGGCGATGTCGCCGCCTATTAGCGGGTGGGCGCCGCCTGCGGAATGGATACCTACTCCGTTACCAGTGACGAGGTTCTTGCAGATCGCGGGGCTGCTGCTCTCCAGCCAGATCCCGCCACCGGCGTTGGCTCTGATCGTGTTCGAGCAGATGGTCAGCGGGTCTGTCACGTTCTGAGCCAGGATACCCGAAAACGAGCCCATTTGATCATCGAAAACAGGCCCACCTGATGATCAAGACGCTGCCCTGAAGGAGATAAGGGCTGCCGCCAGAGCTCCAGCCAACGCTAGCCGTAATTGGCCCGGGTGGAACTAAGGAGTCGGCATATGCCGGCGCAACGAGGAGAAGGCATAACAAGGCGGCGGGTGCAACGAAGGCAAGGAGACGAAACCTGGACATATCGGCCCTCCGTGATGTGAACAGCGCAGTTCCGCGAATCCGGGCGGCTAAGATCAACAAAACGGGAAGCGCCAACCCATGACGGGGGGATAAGAGGCCGCCGTGGCCTCGTGAGCAGCGCCCTCGCAACTATCGCGCTGCGATTGGCTGAGTATAGTAGACCTCGCCGGGCACGTCAAACACACAGGAGCGACAGGGCCAACCGCGGGAAGCGCCTGAGACGAGACAGGCCTGTGGGCCCTCAGCGCTCCAGGATTGCCCGTCCCCAATGCCCGAGACAATCTCCGGGCCTAGAACTCTCCGCCGAGGTACGCGCGAGTAAGCGCCGCCTCTGGGTGTTTGAACACCTTCTCCGCCGGGCCCGCCTCCACCAGCTCACCCATGTACATGAAGAGTACATGGTCTGCCAGCCGCCTAGCCTGACGCAGGATATGTGTCACCAGCACCACTGTGTATTGCTGCTTCAACTCTAATAGTCGCCCCTCGATATGGCGCGCCGAGATGGGGTCCAGCGCGGAGGTCGGCTCGTCGCCCAGGAGTACCTCCGGTTCGACGGCGAGACCTCGAGCCAAGCACAGGCGTTGCTGCTGCCCAACGGAGAGTCGAGCAGCCGGCGTGCGCAAGCGGTCCTTGACTTCATCCCAGAGCCCAGCGAGCCGCAGGTAATGCTGAACGGCGGCTTCCAACTCCCGCCTGTTCGGGCGGTCATGCACGCGCAGTCCGTAGGCGACATTGTCAAAGATGGACATGGGCAAAGGATATGGCCGCTGTGAGAGAAGCCCGGCCTTGCGACGGATCTCGGTGACATCCACATTGGGTGCGTAGATATCTAACCCATCGATGAGTACCTGTCCAGAGAGCCTGACTCCCTCGGTCACTTCCAGTAGACGGTTCAGGCTCTTGAGCAAGGTGGTCTTGCCACACCCTGACGGACCCATAATCACGGTGATTTGCCGGCGCGGGATCTCCACGCTGATGCTCTTCAGTGCTTGCTGTCCACCATAGTGCACGCACAGGTTCCGAGTGGTGATGTGTGACTCCATCCCTTGTAGTCCTGCCACTGGTGCTTGCCTTGGGCCGATCACGGCCGCCTACTTGACGACATTCCGTGCCAGGCGACGTGCCAGCCCGCGAGATCCCAGGCTAGTCACCAGCACGATGAAGGTCAGGATGAGGGCGGCCGCATACGCCCGCTGCTGAACCTCTGGAAAGGGGGTGCCGAGCTGAAAGAACACGGCCAGGGGCAGTGACGCGACCGGCCGCACGAGTGACGTGGGCATCCGATCCGTGTAGCCCGCCGTGAACAGGACCGAAGCCGCGTCGCCGATGCCGCGGCCAAACGCCAGCAGCACGGCCGTCAGTATGCCGGGCAGCGCTTGGCGTGTAATGACCGCCATCAGTTCGAGCCGAGTTGTGCCCAAGGCCAATGACGACTCCCTGAGTTCGCGCGGTGTGATCCTGATGACCTCCTCCATCCCCCGGACCATGATCGGCAGCTCCAGCAGAGTCAGCACGAATATGCCCCCCAAGAGCGAGGCACGCAAGCCGATCAGAAGCATCACGGTGAAACCAAACGCGCCATATACAATGGAAGGCACACCCCACAGCACATCCAGCGCCAGCCGTACCGCGCCGGTCCAACGCGCACGCGGCGCAAAGACCCCCTGGTAGAGCGCGATGGGCAGCCCGAGGAGGAGGGCCAGAAATGACGCGCCTCCGGCCAGGAGAAGTGAGCCGGCGATCGCGTTGAGGACGCCCCCTTCCTTTCCAAGGTAGTAGCCGCCTTTTGGGGTCTGCGTCAGCATCGCCAAGCTGAGCGCCGGCAGCCCTTTGACGATGACCGTCATCAGAATCGCCGCCAGGGAGCCCACAACGGCTAGGAACGAAAAGGCCATAAGCGCAACCGCGATGGACTCTTCGGCATGGCACCAGAACCGCCACCTACTGTGAGACGCGCGTCTGTCTTTCACGGCACCCACCTCCGAGTCCAACCGCGCAGGACGAGAGCGGAAAGCATGTTGAACGCGAGCACAATAAGGAGCAGGATGAGTGCCGCACCCATGAGCGCGGCGTCATATCGCGGGATCGTGAGCATCTCACCATAGTTGTTTGCGATCAGGGCAGTCAGTGGATAGGCCGGGTCAAAGATTGACGATGGCGCGCGGGCCACGTTGCCCACTACCATCAACACGGCCATCGTCTCGCCAAACGCTCGAGAAAAGCCAAGCACCACCGCGGCGGCCACACCTGGGAATGCGGCCGGTAAGACCGCGGCCTTCACGGTCTGCCAACGCGTTGCCCCGATGGCCAGTGACGCTTCCCGCATCGCGGCCGGGATGGCTTGCAGCACCTCAATGGTTACGGCGATGATAATCGGTGTGACCATCACGGCAAGCACAATGCTACCAGCGATCACGCTGTAACCGGTAGGGTTGTCCGTGGCGAACAGCGGGAGAAACCCGAGCCGCCGCCCCAGGGTCGGAGCCAGGAATGCCCGCACCCATGGCACAATCGCCACCAGGCCCCACACGCCGAACACAACAGAAGGGATGCCAGCCAACACATCTAAGAGAGGCTTCATCAGCGCACGGATAGGTGCCCCGGCGTATTCCGCCAGGTAGATCGCTGTCAGCAGCGAGGGTGGTATCGCGAGGAACATGGCGATGATAGTAACCCAGAGCGTTCCCATGATGAACGGGTAGTAGCCGAATTTGCCCTGCATTGGCAGCCACGTGGTTCCGCGCAACAACTCGCTCGCTGGCGCGATGCTTAGGATGGGTTTGGTCCGCGCGATAAGGGCAAGCAGGATGACCAGAACCAATATCAGCGGCAATACAGTGAGCCCAAGAAACAGCCGATGCGCCAGCCGCTCCCTCAGGGAACGGGCAGCCCGTGTCTGCCCCCATAGTCGCATGCCTTTCAGCCGCGTGGCTGATGTTGGGATCGCGTTGGTGTCCCGCATGCCATCTTCCATGTTGTGGCGTAGTGTCTACTTCAGCTTATCGTGGGCCTCTGCGAGTTGGCGGTCGGTCAAAGGCACATAGCCCACTTCAGCCGCAAGCTTCTGACCATCGCTCAAAACCCACAGAATGAACGCCCGCGCCAGGCCCGATGGCCTGCCCTTTGTGACCAGGTTCAGTTCGCGTGCCGGGGGCGAAGGATACCTGCCATTCGCCACCGCATCGAGGGCAGCCGCCTTCGACTTGAGTTGCTCATCAGGGTCGGCCTTGCCGTTCTCGTTCGCGTCGATGGCCAACACGTCGACCCCGGCCACTGGCTTGCCATTGCCGGCGTCAAAGGCATAGTTCAGGTTGTTGTAGGAGATGCCCAGGGGGTCTCTTACCACCGCATCCAGGATGCCAGGATCTCCGTACACGCCAATGCCGAGCAAATTCTCTTGTTTCTTGCCCAGGTACTTAGCCCACGTCTCCGGCGCACCAGCGGCATCTGAGCGCGTATAGACGTGTATCGGGTCGGTGATCTCCGGGCGGCCAATCACCTGGCCCCAAGTGGTGATATCGCCGGTGATGTAGATGCCCTCGAAAGTCCTGCGCGTCACCCCGCGAGTACTCAGGTCTTCGAGCACAGGGTTCTTATCGCTCACGGTGACAAACACGGCATCCTTGGTCACGGGCACCCAGAATGCGCCTTTAGCCTCCTCTTCCGGCGCGACATCGCGCGACACCATGCCGATATCCACCGCGCCGCCCAACACATCGGCCATCCCCTTGCCGGCGCCGCCTGCCGAGATATCAAACTGGACTTGCGGATGAAGCTTCTGGTATTCCTCACCCCACCGGATCATCATCGGATAAAGCGCCCACGCGCCCGAGACGGTGATTGTTCCGGTCGGGCCCTTACTGTCGCCTCCCACCAGGGGTCGTCCACAGCCCATCACCCATATCGCGAAGCCCAGCGTCGCAGCCACCGCCAAGCTGAGTTCTAGGCGCCTCTTCATTGTCTTCGCTCCTTCCCTGCGCGATAGCATCAGAATAGCTGGATCTGGGCTCCCGGATGGCTGTGGGCTTTCTGCTCGTCAGCGCGGGCCCGATCCACACGCTGCGCGACATCGGCGAGTGTCGTGTGATCTAGAATGTCGGAGATGGCGTTGCGCACATCAAGCATCACCAGGCGTAGCCCGCAAGTCCTCTCATCTGGGCATGCGCACGGCTCATAGGCCATCTGGCTCACACACCGGATCGGCGCCAGCGGCCCATCCAGTACCCGGACGATCTGCCCAAGGGTGATGTCGGCCGGTGATCGGGCCAGGTGATAGCCGCCACCAACACCGCTGCGGCTGCGCAGCAACCCTGCGTTCTTGAGCGTCAGCAGGATTTGTTCCAGGAACTTCACCGGGATCTGTTCGCGCAGCGCGATGTCTTTGATCTGGACCGTGCTTGTTGGCTGCACCTGGGAAGCCAAATGCAACATTGCCCTGAGACCATATTCGCCCCGCCTCGATAGCCGCATACCATCACTCGACTAAGTCTATTATTATGATAGAGATTATCTAGGTGTAAGGATAGCACATGCCGTGGAGGTTGTCAAGCATTAAAAACTACACGAATACGCGCTTCTTCGATTAGGGCGCCCGTCACCCCCCCCAACCTTAAAAATAGCGCGAGATACTTGTATTGGGACTTGCGCTCACAGCGGAGATCGGGTACAATGACGGTGGGTCAAAATGGGATGAAAAACCATAAAGAGGGACGCCGTTCCATCATCTGGCCCAATATGTCGCCGATTATCGCATCGAAAGGCACGCCGTCATGTTACTGGGTGTCTACGAGCACACCATGGACGAAAAAGGGCGACTCTCTCTCCCTGCTAAGCTGCGCGAAGAGCTCGGGGAATCAGTCATCCTGTGGCTGAGCTTCGAAAAGCAGATCAACCTTTACCCCGTGGCTGCTTTCGCCAGGATAGCACAAAACCTCGACGGCCTCAACTACGCCGACGATCAAGTTCGTGAAGTCGAATTGATGATCTACGACAACGCGGCCTGCGAAATCGACAAACAGGGGCGGATCCTGATCCCGCCTGTGATGCGAACTGAAGCCGGTCTCGATGGTGCAGTGATCATTCAGGGACGCAACGACCATCTCGAGATCTGGAGTGCCCCGAAATTCCTGGCGGAGCGTCAGCGGATTCGAGCCAAAGGCCTTCAACTGGCCAATGATCTGAAACCTCTTGGGCTGAAGATGTGAGCGTCGAGCACGTCCCTGTCCTCCTGGAGGAAACCGTGGGAGGGTTGGCTTTGGCGCCAGATGTCGATAGCGTCGATGGCACTCTGGGCGGAGCTGGGCACGCCGAAGCGTTGCTCGAAGCGACCGGGCCGTCGGGGCGACTCCTCGGCTTGGATGCGGATCCGCAAGCGGTGGATCGCGCCGCCATCCGTCTGGCGCGCTATGCCGAACGTGCCGTCCTGGTGCAGGGCAACTTCCGCCGGCTGGTGACGATCGCCGCCGAACGGGGCTTTGCAGGGGTGCAGGGGATTGTATTGGACCTGGGCCTGTCCTCTCACGAGCTGGCTGAAGGCGAAAGGGGCTTCAGTTTTCTTGAGCCGGGCCCGTTGGACATGCGGATGGACCCCCAGGGTAGCGAGCTCACCGCCGGCGAGATAGTCAACGAGTGGGCAGAAGACGATCTGGCAGACACGATCTACCGCTTTGGCGAGGAACCCAGGTCACGCAGGATCGCACGAGCGATCGTGGCCGCCCGGCCTCTCGGCACCACCACTGAGTTGGCCCATGTGGTTGCCCGTGCTGTGGGCGGCCGGCAGTCTCGAGGGCGGCTTCATCCTGCCACCAG
>Ga0315289_10005137_pt1 | contig 19396 bp, 17 predicted proteins | sample YL17G11_40_MG_FD_203452 | JGI IMG/M metagenome (GOLD analysis project Ga0315289, IMG submission 203452) | Sediment microbial communities from Yellowstone Lake, YNP, Wyoming, USA - YL17G11_40 | ecosystem: Environmental > Aquatic > Freshwater > Lake > Sediment | place: USA: Wyoming | collected...
CTTTAGGGAGCTTGCTTGAAAAAAAAGAAATTACTTTTGATGACTTAAAAGGCAAAACCATCGGCATTGATTCTTATAATATTTTTTACCAGTTTCTTTCAATCATTCGCTCTGCAGACGGCACTCCTTTAATGGACTCGCATGGAAACATTACGAGTCATTTAACAGGCTTGCTTTACCGCACGACAACTTTATTGGAACATGACATCAAGCCAGTCTTTGTTTTTGACGGAAAGCCTCATGAATTAAAGCATAAAACGATTAAAGCCAGAACCGAAATAAAAGAAAAAGCAGAGAAAGAATTAATCAAAGCTAAAGAAGAAGAACGTTGGGAGGATGTCAGGAAATATGCCCAGCAAACCGCCAGGCTCACTCAAGACATTCTTGACTCTGGAAAAAAATTAATCAGCTTGATGGGCTTGCCGTCCATCCAGGCTCCAAGCGAAGGCGAGGCACAAGTTGCTGTAATGGTTGAAAAAGGAGCATTATTCGGCTGCGTGAGCCAGGATTTTGACGCTTTATTGTTTGGAACAAAATACTTGCTTCGCAATTTAACTGTCTCTGGCAAGAGAAAGCTTCCAGGAAAAACAATTTACAGGGAAATAAAACCTGAATTAATTGATTTGCAGGAAAACCTTCACTTGCTTGGCATCAACAGGAAAAAGCTTGTTTGGCTTGCAATACTCATTGGCACTGACTTTAATGAAAAATTTCCTAAAATCGGCCCGAAGACTGCATTAAAATTAGTTAAAGAACATGATTCTTTTGAGAAAATAATTCAGGCAACAGGCTATCAGCCTGGCTTTGACTATCAGGAAATAGAAGACCTTTTCTTACACCCTGAAGCAACTGAAGACTATAAGCTTGAGTTCAAGCTGCCTGACAAGGAAGGCTTGACAAAGTTCCTGGTTGAAGAACATGACTTCAGCCCTGAAAGAGCCGCTAATGCAATTGAAAGGCTTGAAAAACTGGTTACCGAGAAAAAAAGCCAGAAAAAATTAGGCGAGTTTTAATTGCTTATTCTCGCGTAAACGCTTCCGTTGCTTACGTCAATCCGAATGCTGTAAATGCCGCTGCCTGCATTTGCTGCCGGTCCTGCAACGATTGTTCCGTCAGGCAGTGAAACATCCTTTAATGCAAAGGACTTGCCTGCCAGCGTTCCGTTATTCAGTGCTTGAAGTTGTGGAGCAATAGTTCCAAGGAAAACGTCGGTATTTTGCTCTGAAACAGTATACGTGAAAGCCTGGCTTTCAGAAGTCCTTTTCTCTGAAAAGCTTTCTGTTTTCGGAACCTGAACTGTCTCTGTCTTGTTCTTGCATTTTTTCCAGAACAATATTCCTGAGCATTTCTTTTTCGAGGTTGTTTCATTGACATAAGTTGTTTTCTGCCAGGATTCAGTGCCCTCAGCGATTACCTTGAATGAAAAGGTTCCTGAAATGCTTGGCGTTGGCTGGCTTACCGGTTCATTAACTGTTTCTGGTGTAAGAATCCCTGCATCAGGCTGGCTTGGCTCTGAATCATTTGGTTTATTTGCTTGAGCACTTTCTAAAGACTGGCTTTCAGGCGCTTCATCCGTCAAGCCGTAACGCACTGCTATAAATGGCACCAGCACTGCTGCCAGCGTGTCTGTACCGCTTGGTATCGTTCCATGCATTTTATCAATTAAGTTATTTGCAGCTGCATCAATTTCAGGCAACACATTCTCATAATCAGTTCTCTTATAATTATTTTTTAAAACGTCTGCATAATCATCAATTGCTTTCAACTGGTCGTTAGGCAAGCCCTCTTTTCTTAGCAAGTCATTAATTATTTCTAGTGCTTTAGCGCTTTCTTCAGGCGAAGCATATTCTGCAGAACTGACCCATGCTTTTTTCAATGCAATGTGGGTCCAATAACGCTTGTCCGTTCTAGCTTTCTGGATTATGTCAATAGTCTTGGTACTGATGAAGTCTGGGTTCTTTACTGCCCCGTTTAAGATTTGAATGTAATTGCCGGCTTTTCCTTTAACAGCTAATGCCTGAATATTCAAGAAATCATTGTTTAATTCCAGGAATGGATAAATCCTTGTAAATACTTTTGTTTTACTGTATTCAGCGATTGCAGTGTATGCATTCACCGCCTTATTGTATTGCAGTACATGCCTAAGTTCATGCCTTACAACGAAAAACCTGTAAGTATCGCTCACCAAGGCAGGCATTATAAAGTGAATTTTGTTGTTCCAATAAGCAAAGCTGCTGGCGTCTCCAACACGCTCGAACATTACTTCAGGCTTTACACCAACCCTGGCAATTGATTGCCCTGGGGTAATATCATTCAATGCCCCGGCAAAGTCTTCCTTAATTTTCGGAGCAAGTTCATCAACATATGCTCTCAAATCAGAATCGCCGAAGTGGGTATCAGCTTTTTTAATCCAGTGAATCTCGTCTTCAAACTTTGCAAGATTGCTACCTGTACGCAGCAAGTCAGTTTTAACTATCGCACCGCTCTTTTTGTAAAGCTCATATGCTGTGTCGTCCATCATCACCTTTCCCAATCCACGTGTAGCGTCCTCGAATGACATGCCTATGGTTTTCAAGCTATCGAAATAGTCAACGCTGTTCTCAAGCTCTTTATAGAATCTCTCGTAATAAACCCCGGTTTTCGCTGCTGCCTGGTTGATCTTGGCCGGATTAGAGCCAAGCAGGTTTTTTACAAACCTTGCATCGCCAGTGTTTTCGGCAAAGCTTGCAGCTCCGTGAAGCATGTCAGTTGCCTTGTCAAGCTTTGTTGCTGTCTTGTATGCTCCAACGCCAAGGAACGGGATCGCGGCAAAGATAGCGCTTAAGCCGCATGAAGAGCCTGCCTTTTTCAAGTAAGTCAGGCTGAAGTCGGATGAAAAAATATTCGCTTTTGAAACAGCATTGCCGCAGTCCTTGAAAACAAATATTGCATCAACAGCGGTATCTAATACCGGGACAATGCCTGCAATGCCTAATCCCGCGTCAATATAGCTTAACCTTGTTGCTTCTTCTGTTGCCTGGCTCCATGTGCCCTGGTTTAAAACAATGTCCTGAAGCATTGAGGCAAGGCTTTCATGCTCTTTGATTGAAACTGCATTCAATAAAAGTATTTTGTTTGCTGAATCCCAGCCTGATTTCCATAGGCTAATGGTTGGCTGGTCGAATGAAGGAATGCCTTTAAAGCAATTCATTAAGCTTGAGCCATAATTTGTAAACAAGATGACGTTTTTAGCTGCAAGAGAAAGCTTTGACGAACAATCGACTTCAGATTCCTTGTAAACAGTGATTTGCTTTTCATTCACAAGGTTTGGATTGCCTGTTGCAAGGCAGTTCTCAGCGTAAAACTGTTCATAATAAGGATAATAAGGGATTGTTGTTCCTGCAGGGGGATTACAAAGATGGTAATTTGCCATATCAAGCGACTGGTCTTTGAAGCCGTATTTTGAAACTAAAGCGCGTTTCAAGGAATCAATATATTCATTACTCATGTTTTCTGGAACAATAATCGCTATCTTATTGCTTGAAAAGAATTCATTCAATGAATTGCCTGTAAAAGAATAATTCTCTGTTTCAAGGTAAGGCGTGTTGTCGCAGACAGGCGCAAGCGGATGCGTTGAGTCAGCCTGCAGGATGCATTTGTTTATTGTTAATGGATTATTATCCTCGCAGTCAAGGTCTGTCTGGCAAGGCCTTCCGTATACTTTAATCTCTCTCCTGTCAACAGCCCAGCCCTGTTGGTCTATATTGCTTGAGTTTGAAGGGGTGTTAATGCTGTTGTCAAACGTCGCCCTTACATTGACATAAATGTTCTTCATTCCCTTTGGCTTTACCTCAAATTCAATAAATCCTGCATCGTCTTTTTTCCAGTCATTCTTCCATGCATCAACCAACAAGTAAGTGGAATAAAACCTGCTTCCGTCTTTATGCCATATGTACGCGCCTGCAGGGGAAATCAGTTCATTGCCCAAGTTATTCTTGGTTATTTCCACCCCTGACTCGTTTTCGATTGAAATGCTGATATAGCCGATGTTTGCCTTGCCCCCGATATTCTTTGCCTCAACCCTGATTCTTGCTTTTTCGTCATCATAAATGCTTTCAGGCATTGAAATTACTGTAAGGCTTGGCGATGGAGGCAGCTGGACTTCCTTGACTTCAATAACGCATTGCTGGGCATACCATCCCTGCTGGTCCTTGTCCCCAGAAGAAGGGTAACTGTACATTTTATCGTCATGGCCAGTTGCAGTAACCCTTGCCCATACAGTTATTGCCTTTGAGTCTTTAGGCGTTATGCTGATGTAAAGTTTTTCTGAATCGCCTTTATCCCAAGGCTCGTTCCATGCATCGACAAGCAGATAATCTGAATAAAACCTGCTTCCATCTTTTTTCCAAATATACGCGCCTGCAGGACTAATTTTTGAATTGCCAAGGTTGTTTTGTGTTATTTCAACGCCATTCTCGTTCTTGACCGTGACGCTGATATAGCCTATTTTCGCGTCACCATTCAGCACATTGCCTTTAACCTTGACTTCTGCTTTTTCGTTTGCATTGATTGATGAAGGGCATTCAAATAATTCAAGGCTCGGCGATGGAGGCACTTGGACTTCCTTGACTTCAATAACGCATTTCTGGGCATACCATCCCTGCTGGTCTTTATCGCCTGAAGAAGGATAACTGTATTTTTTGCCGTCAGGCCCTGTAACAGTAGCTCTTGCCCACACTGTTATATTTTTAGTGCCTTTAGGCGTTATGCTGATGTAAAGTTTTTCTGAATCGTCTTTCTTCCAAGGCTCGTTCCATGCATCAACCAATAAGTAATCTGAATAAAACCTGCCATCGTCCTTGTCCCATATCCTTGAGCCTGCCGGAGAAATTTGTTCATTGCTCATGTTGTTTTTGGTTATCTCAACGCCGTTCTCGTTCTTGACTGTGACGCTGATATAGCCTATTTTCGCTTCACCATTCTTCACATTGCCATTAACCCTGACCTCTGCTTTTTCGTTTGCATTGATTGATGAAGGGCATTCAAATAATTCAAGTTCAGGCTTGGGCTTTGCTTCAGGATAATGCGCAGTGATTGTCATGCTGAAGCTTTTTGTTTTTCCTTTCTTGATTGTTTTTGTTTCATTCTTATAATAAGTTACCCCTGTGTCATCGTCAGTCCATGAAATCGAGAAAACGTAATCTCCAGGCGAAAGGCCGCTGATGGTTTTTGTTTTTTCATCGCCTGCCTTGACAGAAAAAGACTTTTCTTCAGAACCGTTGACGTAAAGCGTCACTGACTGCTTGTCGTCATCATTGTTTTTAACGGTTATTTCTGCCTTGCCTGTGGAAGAAGCAGCAAAAACAGAGCCAGAAAGCAATAGCAAGAAAAACAGGATTAAGATTACTTTGAATCCTTTTCTCCCTATCATAACTCCCTCAAAAATTTCTTTATGCTTCCAAAAAGAAAAGGAAGGGGAAAGGCTCACCTTACATAGATTGCTGAGTTCACTATTTATAAACTTTTAGTGAACTCAAGTGCACTGTTTTAAATAAGTTGTGCACTTGGGTTGATTATGCCTGCAGAAAAACAGCCTGCGTACATTCAAAAATTCAAAATTAACAAGGATTCAGCCATTGTTTTAAGGTTTCTTGAAAGCTACTGGAAAAGATTCATCGAATTAAATGAAGGCAGGGAAAAGCTTTTTTTGCCTTCAAGAGCCGACTTGATTAAGGAAAGCGGTTTCAAGAAAAGAAATGGCTTCAAGCACTTGAGTCACCTGGTTTATGCTAATATTTTCTTTGAAAGCGGCAAAGGCTTGCTTCCGGCAGCTTTTATTTTCAAAGTGAATGACAAGACCTTCAATCCCTCAAGTTATTTTTTGCAACAAGAATTGCCTGAAACCCTTGAAACAGAGCATGAAATTAATTTAAAGGTTTCTGTCAGCTTGGCAAAAAAAGTTTTTGGCTTGTTCAAAACAAAGCAAAAACCATTGGCTGCGTTATTGCATTCAAGGGTTATTTCTGCATCCAGTTTTTCAACCTCATTTAACTTTAACGACATTCCAAAAAGCGTGAGGATTTTTTCCTGCTGGCGGCAAAAAAACAAGAAAATAATGCAGGAAGAACAAAAATTATTTGATTTGCTTGGCGAGAATGCTTTGGGCTTGAACTGCCTGGCTCACGTCAAACCGAATTTTTTCAGCACCTTGATTGAATTGGATGAATTAAACCAGGATTATGTGATTGCAGGAGACTTCAGGAGACTTGTTTATGAAAAAACAACCGGCAAGCAATTGAATAATGGCTTGTGGCCTGAACTTGATTTGAATGAACTGGATTTGGGCAGCAGAATTGTTTTTTTTGATTCAAGAAAACAAAAAATCGGCGAGGAAAAAATCACTTTTCCCCAGGACCCCGAAGGCGTTGCTTTTACGCCTGACGACTTGATTAGAACGCCTGTAAAGGCAATGAAAGTCAAAAACCCTAACTTTATTGGCTGGTATTTGTTCAAGAACGAGTTTTTTAGAACCAAAACGCATTCCAGGCACAGACTGGTTTCTTTTTCAAGGCTTTCTGTGCCAGAAAACACCAAGTTCATGAAGATTGACATGAAAGAAAAGAATATTGATTTAGGCAATGCATGGAATTATTTTAACTTAATCAATATTATTCCGCTTAAACAGTTTCCTGTGAATTTTATTAAAAAATATTGTTCTGATTATGACAACAAGGCATTCATTCAAAATACTTTAACACCATTTATTTTTCCTGAAGCGAAGGAAATAGATAAAAGCAAGGTAAAAAACATCACTGAATTAATGGCAAAGCTAAGCTGGTTGCCTGAAGAAAAAAGACTAAAATACATGATTGAAGCAAAACAAGAAATGGCTGGCCTGCTTCCTGAATTCGAGAAAATAATTAATTCAGGCAGGGTTTCAAGTGAGTTCGCAGCATTGTTTTTTTCCGTTGGCAACCGCTTGGTGAAATTATTGAGGAATACTTCCTTGATTGAACCTGTTGATCAGAAAACAATAGGCAAAATAATATCCCTTATCTCAAAATTAATCAAGCTAAACCCAACTTATGATTTATTGCAGTTAAGGTCCTATGTTTTTGGTTCTTTTAATCCTGCTTCGCCTAATTTAAGGCTTTATTTAGGCGAGGTAAAACAGGCATTGCAAAAACTGCCCAGGCAAGAGTTCCTGTCAACCTACCTTTATGTATTAGGCAGCCATTTTGCTTATGCCACAGTGTTTTACTTTCAAAGCAAAAGCCAGGGGCAGATGACCTGGTTCTATAATGAATTCATTGACACCTTGACTCAATTCCAGAACTTTATTGAAAACCATGAAAAGAGAACTGAGCTTTTAAGCCTGCTTTCATTCCTTAAATCACAAACTGCTTTTTATGAATACTCTAATGTGCTGTCAAAAATAAAGTATAATGCAATGGTTACCCATAATCCCTTGCTTGAAGAAGCTTATACTGATTTCGAATCACTTAGAAACAGATTATTTTAAAGCCGTCTTTCAAAAAGAGTCTTTTTGAAAGCCGTACTTGCCTCTCAATGGAACAAAGACGAACATCTGGTCGCTAGCCTGTTTTTTCAATATTTTTCCCTTGATTTTTTGAATGACTTCAAAATACTGCATGTATAAATCGCCTACCGGCGCTACAATCCTGCCTTTTTCAGCAAGCTGGTCAACCAATGGCTTTGGAATGAACGGACAGGCGCATGAAACCAAAATCCTGTCAAACGGCGCTTTAGCCTGCAAACCCTGGCTGCCGTCTCCTTGAATTATTTCAACATTCTTCACGCCTGTTCTTTCTAAATTACTTTTAGAAAAATCAATCAAGCCTTTCAAGAACTCGATTGCATACACTTTTCCTTTTTCTCCGACTAAGTTTGACAGCAATGCTGCCACGTAGCCGGAGCCCAAGCCAACTTCAAGGACTTTCTGCCCTGGCTTTACCTCAAGCAATTCAAGCATGGCTGCAATAGTTGATGGCTGTGAAATGGTTTGAAAAAAACCAATTGGCAGTGCAGTGTCAGAATAAGCCTGTGAACGGTATTGAGGCGAGACAAACTCTTCTCTCGGGACTTTCAAAAAAGCCTCTTCAACAGCTTTTGACCCTACTGCCTGGTTTAACTTCATTGACTCGACTAACTGCTTTTTCTGCAGGCCAAACACTTCTTTTTCAGGCATGAAATAAAACTAGAGTGAAAGGCTTTTTATTTTATTCTAAAAAAGAGCTGCAATAAAGGCAATGAAGCTTGCAAGCATTGCAATTTTCTGGAATTTCTGCGCTTGCCTGAAATCGTTTTTAAGCAATAAAAAGACTGAATAAAACAATATTAAAACGCTTAACAGAATGAATGCAAGGTAATAAGCATTAAAAACTTTGAAATAATAAGGCAGTATTGCAATGAATAAAACGACTGCAGCATAAACCGTTGCAATGAACTTAGTCCTTGGAATGCCGACTAACTGGGGCAGTGAAATCTTTTGCTTTTTCTCAATCTTTAAGTCTTCCAGGTCTTTAGTCATTTCCCTAATTACATTAACAAAGACTGCCAGAATGAATGGATAGACTGCATAGCCTAAACCAGTTAAAGATGCGGTAGCGCCGTAAATGAATGTAATGCCAGTGCCTAAAGCAACAACCCAGTTGCCTAAAAATTTTATTTTCTTCATCACGCTGGAATAAAGGAATAATAGCAAGGCGAAAAGGCTTGCAATCAGGAAAGCATAAACATTAAGAAACCAGGAAATGATTATGCCTGCCAAAAATAATGAAATTGAATACCAGAACACTGTTTGAGCAGAGAGTTTTTTTGATGGAATGATTCTTTTAGGATGCAGTCTTGCATCAATCTTTCTGTCAAAATAGTCATTGATTGATTGCCCGGCTCCACAGATTAAAAAAGCTGAAAGCATTGCCAGCAAGGCAGGCAGGTTGATTAGAATGCTTTTGCTTGCCAATGCAAAGCCAATCCATACCGCGATTGATGCCATTAAGCAATTCAACGGTCTTAGAATCTGGATTAAGGCTTTCACCTGCAATAAAACACCTAAAGCTATTTTATTATCTTCTTTCTCTTTTTCTTAAGCCTTAAGCTTTTTGTATTGCATTTCCTGCAACGGTCAGGCTTTTTGCCTGGAGTGCTTCTGTTCTTTGCATTGCAGTTCATGCAAACCCATACATTCTTGAAAAGTCTTTTCTCTGCTTCCTCAAAACCCATTGAAAAACACCTAGAAACGTTTAAAAACAATTTTCAATTCAATTAATTAACTTAAACCAGCATAACTAGTTTTAAATAAAGCATTTATACTTAATTAGAAAACCAAAAGCATTTAAATTGAAACGCCCCGGTAGTCTAGCCCGGTCAATGATCCTGGCCTTTCAAGCCAGTGGCGCGGGTCCGAATCCCGCCCGGGGCAATTTTTAATTAGAAATAATCTTTTTTAATGAAATGGCATCCAATGCTTTTATTGTTTTTCAATGCAGCTTTGGCAAGTATTAAAGCAGCACTGACTCCATTACGCAAGCCAATTAATTCATCAGAAATGAAAACACCATGGTAAAATTGGTCTATTTCTTTTTTCAAGTGAAGCAAGTCTTCTGTTGCTCTTTGGAGTCTTTTCCTCGTCCTTATTATTCCCACATAATTCCACATTATTAACTTAATTAAAGTCCAGTCTTGCCATATTAACGCAGGATCAATTTTCGTTATTTTATGGGTATAAACCCAAGGCAAGACCAGTCTTTCATTGATGAGCTTTGACTTGTTAATGCTTGACGTGATGTGCTTGGCGCATCTCACGCCCCAAACAAGGCATTCTAATAGAGAGGTGCTTGCCAACCTATTAGCGCCATGCACCCCGGTGCAAGAAACTTCTCCAACCGCATAAAGATTGTTAATATTAGTCCTGCTGAATTCATCCACTTTGACTCCGCCACAAAAATAATGTGCTGTAGGAGCGACTGGTATCGGCTTTTTCGTTACATCGATGCCGTATTCAAGGCAGGTTTTGTAAATATTAGGAAACCTCTTCTTTATTTTTTTAGTGCTAATATAAGAAGCAGCATCCAAAAATACATGCGGGCTTTTCTCTTTAAGCATTTCTTCAAAGATTCCTCTTGTTACAATATCTCGCGGCGCTAGGCTGCCTCTTTTATCATATTTATTCATGAACAACTCGCCTTTCTTGTTTTTTAGCTGGGCTCCCTCTCCCCGCATCGCTTCCGTAACCAAAAAATTTGAGATGTCCTGGTGATAAAGCGATGTTGGATGAAATTGTATAAATTCGGCATTGATTATTTTGGCTCCTGCCCTTTCAGCTGCAACCAGGCCGTCGCCTCGCGCTATTTCTGAATTACAGGTCCTTAAGAATAATTGCCCAACGCCTCCAGTTGCCAGAACTATTTTTTTGGCAATGAATGACTTGACTTTTTGAGAAGTATTGTCCAGCATGTAAGCTCCAACGCAGGTTGTTTTTTTAGGAATGGCAAACTCGCGGTAATCAGGAATCTCTGCTTTATTCAAGTGATAAGGCGAAGTCAAGAGATCAATTAAAGTATGATTAGTATAAATTTTAATGAAAGGGTTTTCTTTAAGTTTATTTATGAATGCTTGTTCTATTTCTTTTCCTGTCTGGTCTGCCGCATGCAAAATTCTCCTGCATGAATGGGCTGCTTCTTTTGTCAAGTGAAGGTTTCCTTTTTCGTCTTTAGTGAATTTAACGCCTAATTTTTTGATTAAGACATTTTCTACATTGATAGGCCCTTCTCTTGCCAGGATTTTTACCGCGTTTTTATCAGAAACCCCATTGCCTGCCTTAAGAATGTCTTTTTCCAGGAGCATTGGGTCTCCCTTGCCTTTATAGATGATGCCTCCCTGTGCATACTTAGTGTTGGTCTCTTCCATGTCCTGAGAACGCGTTACAAGAGCAACATTAATTTTTTCTTCAGCCAGCCCTAATGCAACAGTGCATCCAGCCATGCCGCTTCCAATGACTAATACATCTGTTTTAATGACTTTGTCTGAACTCATTTCCTGCCTCTTTTTTAATGTTAATCAGTTTTCAATCAATAGTAATAGAAAAGTTTTAAAGGCATATTCAGCAGTATAATCTACAAATGAGTAAAGAAATTACTGTAAGGCTTGCAGACAGGAAAGACGTTAATGCGATTTACGGGCTTGGCGTTAAGGCTTCAGGCTTTGCAGTCAGCAAGAAAATAAAGTTTTACGAGAAAAAAGAAATCAAGCAATGGATTCAAGGCAGGAAAAACAACATTGTCTTGATTGCAGAAACTAATTCAAAAATCGTGGGCTTTGCCTATGTTAAAATAATGTCATGGCATTGGGCAATGGTTGACAATTTTTATGTATTGCCGGCTTATAGAAGGAAAGGCATTGGCTCATTGATTGAAAAGAGCTTGGAGAGCGAGTTAAGGAAGAAAGGCATTAGTTATGTTTCAAGGCTTGTAAAGCCAAGCCATAAAACAAGCATGAAATTCCTTGAAAAAAGAAACTTTAAAAAAGAAAGCAACTATGCCTGGTTTGACAAGTTCCTAATGCCTGAGTAATTGGTTTTTTAAATTGATTCAGCAATTGATTTGATAATCATTCAATGGTGAATTCATGGGCACGAGAAAGAAAGACAGTTCAAGGTTCAAGAAGAGCAGGGCTAGGCAGAGATGGAAATGGGTTAAGAAAAAACAGAGAAGAAGAAAGAGAAAGAAAAAGCAGTTGAGGGCAAAGCTTTAAGCATTTAATTAACTTTCTTTCAATAATTCTGTTTATGTTAGTTGAATTGCATGCTCATTCGCATCATTCTGAAGGCAGGCAAGTCAAGGTAGAAGGCTTGCATTCAGTCGAGCAAATGCTAAAGCACGCCAAGAAAATTGGCTTGAAAGCATTGGCTATTACAGACCATGATTCATTAAAAGGCGGTTTGGAAGCAAGGAAAAAAGCAAAGAAACTCGGCTTGATTGGCATTGCAGGGCAAGAAATTAATTCAGCTGAAGGGCATGTAATCGGGCTTGGCCTGCAGGAATTCATCGAGCCAGGCTTAAGCGTTGAAGAAACGATTGGATTGATTCACAGGCAGGCAGGCATATCTATTGCGCCTCATCCATTCGATATTTATGGCAAGGGAGTCAAGGAAAAAGCAATTTATTGTGATGCTGTTGAAAGCTTTAACGCGTTTAATTTGGACAGGACTTCTAATTATTTGGCTGAAAGATTCTGCAAGAAACATGAATTGATTAGATTAAGCGGTTCTGACGCTCATTTCAAGGAAGGATTAGGCATTGCAGCAACGAAATTATTGGTTGAAGCTGATGATGAGAATGATGTTTTGAAAGCTGTGAAGAAAGGATTAGTGCAATGCAATAATAATTATGGCTCGGTTACGGCTTTAAGGGATTGGAGCATTAAAAGGCTCAGAAAGTCTTATCCATTCGTCTTGAATTATATTGAAGAAAATTATTCTCATCCAAAAAAACTAGTTGCAAAAAAATTATTGAGCATTGCAAGAAAAGACAATCTTGCAAGCAAGGCATTGATTAATTGCTTTGCCTACTCTGGATACGGCATTGTTTTAAGCTATGGCTTGCTCAAGCCATTAATCAAATAAGCCGTGAATTTATTTTACTTGGTTTTGAGTTTTGCCTGCAACGAATGATTTAAGGTTATCTAAAGCGATTTGATGCAGGTTGAATATGCTTTTTTCTGAGCGCCAGGCAATGTTCGGCGTGTAAACAATGTTTTTGTTTGTCTTGGCCAATTCAGATAATTTGTTGTCAGCCTCAAAGTCTAAAATTAGTTTAATGCCTTTCGAGTTCACTGCCTGAATTAAATGGCCGGTGTCTTCAAACAGTTTCGGACTAACTACATCAACGATTATCGAATTTTCTTTCAATGAATCCAAATGCTTATTTTTAATTATTTTTTCTGTCCCTGAATTCAATTTCACTAACAAAGCAATTAGGTTAGCTTTCTTGAATATTTCTTCGATTGATTTAGCTGCCTGAAAAACTGATTTTTTGGGCGTTCTACTCCAGTAAATAACATTCAGGCCCCTGGATTTGCCTAATTCAGCAACTCTTGAACCAATATTTCCTAAACCGATTATGCCTAAAGTCTTGTTTTGGGTGTCAAAACCTTCAAGTTGCTTGAAAATAAAACTGGAAACTGCTTCAGTTGCGTAGCCAGGAACATTTGTCACGGTAATTCCTTTTTGAATTGCTGAATTGACGTCAAGCCAATCATAACCTGTTGCGACTACGCCAAGATACTTTATGCTTGGGCAGGCATCAAGAATTTTTTTGTTTATTGAATACCAGTTTACAATGACTGCATCAGCATTTCCGATTCGTTTAATTGCTTCAGCATCATCTTTAGGCAAATCCTCAAAAACAGCGAATTCTTTTGCCAGTTTCTTGAGTTCCTCTCTTTGTTTTGGGTTGAACTCGTTTTTATCTAAAATAACAAGTTTATTAAGCTCCATAAAAATGCTTCAGGATAGGTTTTTGTCCCTGGTGTAGACATCGTCTTTCAGCTTTTTGCCTGTTTTTTTCTCCCATTCTTCAAAGCTTAAGGAAAACTGTTTTTGAATCCTGTCACGATAAGCTTGAGGAAAAACGTTAAAGGCGCAGAATGGAATGACCCTGCCATCAGGAACAGCATACATTATATTACAGCGTTTGACTCTTTCAACATCATAATTGTATGGGTCTTGGAAGTGCATGAAGCCAATGAATAAAGACGTTTTATGAAAAACGCCTAGAGAATTATAATCGTGTTTCAGCAAGGCATCCACGAGCAGTTTGCCTACATTAATTAATTTCGGCTGTTTTTTATAGTCAATGAACTTGCCTAATTGAGTTAACAGGCTTAAAGCGGTTAATGCCTTGTGCTTTCCTTTCTTTAATTCAATGGTTTCCTTGTGAAGCCACTTGAATAATTCATTGACTTTAACAAAGTCGGTTATTGGAAGTATTTTATCGTTTTCAATGAATAAGTAAGTTGCTGCACCGCAAACAAAGTGATTTGACAATTCGTATTGAGGCTTGTCAGTTAATTGTTCAATGAAATTGCTTAAAGTGAAAACGCTTGGAACTGGGAAGAAAGCATCCCTGTAAATCACATTATTTGATTGTTCGCTGATTCTGTCAAGGCAGTCAGGAATGGTAATCCTGTGCTTTTCCCTTTCTTTTTTAGGCATTCTGCCAACCAATGAAACTGGCTGAAAATTAACGCCTCTGACAACATCAAGATTGTCAATCGCGAACTTGATGATGTTGAATAATTCATTGTCATTAACGCCTTTAATGACTGTAGGCACTAAAACAACGCTATGAAAGCCAACTTTCCTGCAGTTTTCCAAGAAAGCCGGGACTTCCCAATGATTTTTCGGGTTGGTTTGCTTTGAAGTGCCGTCAAAACTCAGGTAAATAGTATTCATTCCAGCTTCAAATAATTTCTTGAAAAAATCCAGGTCTTTAGACAAGCGAATGCCGTTAGTGTTTAGTTGAATGTGCCGGAAATCCTGCTTTTTCGCCAGCTTCATTATCTCAGGCAAGTCCTCTCTCAATGTTGGCTCGCCTCCAGTAAACTGTAAAGCATTGCATGGCACTGGCTTCATTGCTTTTAAGTTAGCGAACATTTCATCAAATTGCTGCATTGAAGGCTCGTAAACATAGCCTGCTTTTTCTGCAAAGAAAAAACAATACCAACAGCTTAAATCGCATCTGTTCGTGACAGCAATATTAGTCAAGGCAGGATGGCTTAAATGGTCTTTGCACAAGCCGCATGATTTTGGGCAGATTGGCTTAGGGTTTTTCACTTGAGGGGTAGTAATGCCCTTGCCTTTTTCCACTAAAAAATCCCTGGCGCGGTAATAATAATCAGCTGAACCCCAGTACAATTCTTCAAAGCTTCCATGCAGGGGGCAGGTTTTCTGAATGAATACTTTTCCTTGTTTTTCAATTATTTTGGCAGGCAGTACATTAATGATATCGCATTCAGGGCAAACAGACTTTGTTTCGGTAATCAGCTTTTCCTTTAAAGGCATTTCACTTAATTTAGTTTCCTGTCTTCCTTCCACCATTCCAAGCACCTAAAAATAAGAATAATTAGTATACCCTATAGCAAAAAACTCTTTAAAAAACTTGCTTCAAAAGCTATTGCTGCTTAAACAAGCCAAAGCAAGACAAAACCGATAATGAATAAAATGTTATGAATGTAAATCAGGTTATACATTTTCTTTAAATCCATTTTCTCTGGTTTTAAGACTGCCTGGGCATATAACGGCGCAGCAAAAGCCGAGAGTACTGCAAGCCAGATAAACATTAAAGGCAAGCTTCCCAAAAACGCTAAAGAGGGCAGGAAGTCTTGAGTCAAGGTAATTAAAACATAGCTTAAAGCGCCAATGATTCCTGCAGCGTAAGCCAGATTCTTCAGGGTTTTTTCCTTAAAGACAATGACGCTGCTCTTATACCCAAGTTTTTTTTCAATCTTTTTCCCTGAAAGCCTGTACAAGGTAAAGCCAGAGAACTGAATGCCTACAATGAATAACAGGAAAAGCAATGGCGCATTAAAGTTCAATGCGAACAATGTCCAGCCGCTGAAGAAACGGAACAAGGGGTTAATCATTGAGCCAGAAATCAGGTCAAGCACAGGCCTTTCCTTTAACCTGAAAGGCTTCAAGGTATAAAGAGACTGATTGACCAGCATTGCAACCAGGCAAACAAAAAAGAAAAAGCTAATTGAATAGCCGATTGCCAGCGAGGCAAGAATCAAGATTAAAGCGAATGCAAGTGCAAGGTTTTTCGAAACAAAGCCTGAAGGCAATGGCCTGTGCTTTTTGATTGGGTGTTTTTTGTCTTTCTCAATGTCTGTAATGTCATTCAAGATGTACAAGCCAGACCAAAGCAAAGGCCCTGCTGCAATAAAACCAATCAAGAATAAGCCAATGTCAGGCAGTCCTTGAACTGCAAGAAAAGCCCCTAAAACCATGTTAGCCAGGGTCTTGGACCATTCCAATGGCCTGGTCATCGAGCCTAATGCAGCTAGTTTTTTGAAAAGCATTAGAAAAACCATTGATTAAAGATTATTTTAAAGCGATTGTTTTTCAAGGCACTGGTTTTTAATTATTTGTCTTGGTTCGTCGTTCGACTAACTGGGTTAATTGTTTTTAAACACGGTCCTCAAAAGGTATTAGAATGCACGCTCAACTAAGAAATGCTTTAAAAACAGCAGCGATGGATTTAAATAAGAATTGTAAGACATTTCTTACTGGGTGATTTAATGGGTATTGCCATAACTAAAATGTCTTCAAAGGGGCAGGTAGTTATTCCTGCTGAATTAAGAGAGGAACTGGACTTGAGTGCAGGCGATAAACTAGTAGTTTTTACTAAAGACAATACAATGATTATCAAAAGACTAAGTGAACCTGCCTTAAAGAAAACCTTTGAAGAGCTAGTAAAACCAGTAAGAGCCAGGGTTAAAAAAGAAGGAATAACCAGAAAGGAACTCGAGCATGCAATATCAAGCATGAGACAAAAGTGATTCAATGAAGGTTGTTGTTGACACTAACATTTTAATTTCAGCCATTTTCTGGAAAGGAAACGAAGCAAAATTAATTGAGGCAGCTGAAAACAAGAAAATAAGCTTAGTTCTTAGCCTGGATATCCTGCTAGAACTTAAAAAAGTCCTAACTGAAAAATTTCCGAATACAATAAGCAGAAATGAGACGAGCGAATTGATTGAACACTTTATTTCAATTAGTGAACTAGTGCAACCCAAGACTAGAATCAAAGCCGTAAAAGAAGACCCTGAAGACAATAAATTTCTTGAATGTGCAATCGACGCACATGCTGATGTGATTGTTTCAGGAGACACCCTTTTATTGAAATTAAAAGCATTTAAAGGAATTCCAATCAAGAACACAAAAACAGTTTTAGAGGAATTAAAATAAAACAAGGGGCAATAATATGGAGAAAATGAATTTAGGCTATGATGAAACGGTTGACGTTTTATACGTTTCAATTGGCAAGCCGAGAAAGGCTTTATCAGACATAACCAAGAAGGGGATAATTGTCAGAAGGCATCCAAAAACAAAGAAAATAATTGGCTATACTGTTCTTGATTTCATGAAAAGAGTCCATGGAAGAAAAAGAATTGAATTGCCTTTAATCAATTTTTAAGCAACAGGCTTGCCAGAAAAAGAAAATAATTCACTGTTTTTGCTTCAGTTCAGCACGCGGGCATAGCATGGAAATTATTAAATATATGAAGACACTTTATAGTGATGGATGAAGAAACTGGTTGTGTTAGGGGTAGTTGTTTTAACGCTTTTAACGCTTTTGTTAAGCGGCTGCACTAAAGAAGTAATCAGCAGTTTTTGCGAGAAGCCCTATGAAATAATTGGGGGCACCTGCTGTTTGGACTTGGATAACGATGATATTTGCGATGAGGTTAACGCGGCAGACAAGGATGTAAACGCGGCAGAAATTGAATGTGAAACGCCGCAGATACTTGTTAATGACGAGTGCTGCTGGGACTTTAATGAAAATGGTGTTTGTGACGACCAAGAGACACCAACAGATTGCTGGGAGTCGCAGATACTTGTTAACGGCGAGTGCTGCTTTGACTTTGACAACGACGGCATTTGCGATGGCGTAGATACCGGAACGCAAGACAATGGCTCTATTACGCCAGGCGCTCCATTATATGGAACTTACACAACTGCAGACACGCAGCCAAGGGACATTGTTTGGCGAACACAGCCAACAGATTCAACTCCGTATTTCACCTGGATTAACCCAATGAATGACCAAGGCATTAAAGGATACTGGGCGCAGATTGACAATACTGGCTGGCAACTAGTGCCGCCTCCACCGACAAACACGAGGTGGGATGTGGAAACGCCTCTAGCTGATGGAACTCATGAATTCAAGGTCAAGCCAGAGTACAGCACCCAAATGTATGGTTTAACCAATTCAATGTACTTTGAGATAAACACTAACCTGCCTGACTTTGTTGTAGCAGACATTAAGTGGGATGCGCCTTATTCCGAGCTATCCGCGGAAGCTGGAACGTTATACTATGCGCCAAACCTGCGCGCAGTAATCAGGAACGATGGAGGCAGCTTCAAAAAGTCTGCGCAGTTAGGCAGCCAATGGCTCCGAAGCCCTACGTTGTTCATTAACGGCAAGGAAAGCTATGTAGATTCCACTAAAGCAGTCGATGAGCTTGGGGCAGGGGAGGAAATAGAACTTACTTTCAAGAATAACTATTTACTAAAGACTTATCTTGGAAGGGAGCCTGGAAACTACGAAATAAAGGTTGTCGTAAACCAAAACAAGTACGTTGAAGAAACAAACTACGAGAACAACGAAAAAACAGTCACTCTCACAGTCAGCTAAAAACAGCGGCCTTTCAAGAATTCACTCTTTTTTCAGGATAAATTCCTTTAATTGCTTCCTGTCATGCCTGCCTGGTTTTTTGCCGGGATAGCCTAAAACCAAGGCAAACAAGACTTCCCAAGCGCTAGGAATTTTCAGGGTTTTCCTTGCCTTGGCTTCATCAATCAAGCCAACATAACAGGAACCCAATCCTAATTCTGTTGCCCTTAAGACAGTGAAGGCAGAGGAAATGCTTACATCAATTTCAGTCCAATCCTTGCCTGGCTTAAAGTAAACTGGTTTCTGCAGTCTTTCAAGCAAGCCGCTTCTTTCCTGCAGGGAATCCTTTTTGTCAGCACAGTAAACAATCACTAAAGGCGCTTTGCACACCCAGTTCTGCGCGAAAACTTTTTCTTTCAAGCAGGCATCTCTCAACTCTTTTGACTTGATTAAAACAAACCTTGTCGGCTGCCCATTGCAGGCTGAAGGGGCAAGCCTGCCTGCTTCAAGAATTTCCTTAACGATTTTTTCAGGAATTTTTTTAGGCAAGAATTTTCTGATGCTATGCCTTGCATTAATTGCATCAACAACATTCATCCTAACACCTTTTTTAGTTCCTGTATATCTTTATCAGATAAAGGTTTTTTATATAATTCTTGTTCCAGCCATAAACCGCTTTCACGGATTTTTTCTTTTGGGGAAAACAAGCCCAGCCAGGATTTTGCTGGCTGGCATTCCTTGCATAATGAGACTGTTGAAATAATTCCTGATTCAAGACCAAGCCGTTTATCTTTGTCTTTCACCTCAAAAACAACAAAACTAAAGTTTTCCTGCAAACACTTTGAAACTTTTTTCTCAATCAAATCAAGTTTTGCCAAATCAATTAAAGCAACATGCTTTTGCCTTGCCTCTTTAGTAGTCAAGTCAATATTCCATTGCCCAAGGAAAGGGTCTTTTTCCTTGTTAAGCAAAGCCCTGCCAATATTTTTCCTGAAAAT
>Ga0315289_10005141_pt1 | contig 19390 bp, 8 predicted proteins | sample YL17G11_40_MG_FD_203452 | JGI IMG/M metagenome (GOLD analysis project Ga0315289, IMG submission 203452) | Sediment microbial communities from Yellowstone Lake, YNP, Wyoming, USA - YL17G11_40 | ecosystem: Environmental > Aquatic > Freshwater > Lake > Sediment | place: USA: Wyoming | collected...
CTGTCGGGGTTGTCGATACTCTCGACCTTGGCGGTGATCGTGCCGTCGCCGTTAAGCTGCTTGCAGGCGAAACGGAACTGATCGGCGTTGTTCCAGATGTCCGTGCCGGCGCCGCTCATCGTGATGGTGCCTGCCGACTCCACAAAAGCGGCCGGGTTGCCACGGAAGTACAGCGTCAGCGTGTCGGCCCCGTTGACGGTCCAGTCCTGAGGCTTGTCCCACGCTCGCTCGGCTTCGCTGTAGAAAGGCGCTTTCGTGTTGTTGTAGTCCAGCGGCATGGACTGCTTGCCGCCGTGGATGATCGTCCGCTCGGCAAAGGGCGCCTGGACGTAGCCCACGGTCGAGCCGGTGCTATTGGTCCAGCCGTCAACCCAGGCCTCATAGATCCGGCTGCCTTCCGTGTCCGTGTAATTCTCGAAATCATCCACAACGAAAGACTCTCGCGTCGAGAAGCTCCACGCCTCTCCTTCCCAGATCTTGGGAGTGGCGGCCTCATTGACCTCGGCCACTTTCCAGTAATAAGTCTTGCCGAACTCCAGCGGGCCGGGGTCGAAACTCGGGTTGGTGACGGTTTGCACCGCCGCGGTGCCATTGCGCACGGCATCTGCATCGGTGCCGAAGTAGACCTGGTGGGAGGCAGCTTCTCGTCCCGCACGCCAGCTCAGCACGCCATTTTCACTCACACCTGTAGCCCCGGACGCCGGGACCGGCTGCCGGGGACTGACCGGGGTGTAGTAGAACCGCACTTCACTAAGGCCGAACTGCTGCACGATCCCGCCCCAGTTGCTCTTGGGGGTCAGCCGGACAAATTTGGCGCCTACTCCGCCGAAGCTCACGATTGTGGGGGCGGCATAGCTGTCGAGGCCGGGGGCCCGCGCGAACTGGGCCTCCTTCAACAAGATCCAAGTTGTGCCATCCACAGAGTACTCGATCGTGACATCCTTGAACCCAAAGCCCAGCACGGGCTCGAAGACAACGTTGTAGTTCCACACGTGCATGTCCGCGAGCTTGTAGACACGATCGAAAGCGTACTGGATCCACGTCGGCTGCGGGCCGGTCGTACTGCTGACCCACATCGCCGTGTTGGCGGTCGAGTGCGTGCCGTTGGTGAATCCGGAGCCATTGACCGTATTCTGCGGCGTACCCAGATCGGAGCTGGAGGCCGTGGCGGTCACGGGTTGGACCGGATAGACCTGCGGCTCGACCGTAAAGGACCACGCGTCGCCTTTGAACAGAGGTTTGCCGGGCGTCTTGTCGACCTCATCCACCCGCCAGTAGTAGGTCTTGGCGAAATCAAGCCGTTGCGGCGGAGTATAGGTGTTGGCATCCTGGGCGACGGCGCCGACACCGTTGCTCACCTCGTTGAAGTTCTCACCGAAGTATACTATGTGCCCTTTTGTCGCGGGCGTGAATTCTCCCGGAGTCCAGTTCAGGACGGTGTCCCGCGCCACGTCGGTCTGGCCGTCTGCCGGCGTCGCACCGTAAGCCTTCCCAGGCAGGCCGGTCCATTCGAAGAGCTGTTTCACATCCGTGACGCTCAGCACCCGGTCGTAGATGCGGGCTTCGTCCAAGTCGCCCGAGAAGGTCTCCGTGCTGGTGTTACTACCACCGTCTTTGCAGCCCAACCCCATCGCGGCGGTTTTCAGAGGGCCCAACGTGAAAGCACCGGAGCCGACCTGCACGCCGTTGAGATAGATTCGGGCGGTAGCTCCGTCACAGATGATGGCGACATGGGCCCATTCATTGATGTGGGCCGTCATGGCCCCGGCGGGACTGCTCACCGTCTGCGTGAAGTTCCGCATCCGGACCTCACCGCTGGTCATGACTTCGGAGAACCACCTGATCCCTATGTCGCTCCAATCATCCCGCTTGCCGATCAAGCCGGTTCTCGGCGCCTTGTTTTGTTCCCCCGTCCACCTCGCCCAAATGGCGAGAGTGAGCCGATCCCCCGGGTCCCAGGTCCCCACGGCCACACGGCTGCCGGGATTGCCATCGATGCGGACCGCGGCATCGCCAATGAAGCCGGGCGAGATCCAGGTGGCGCCATTGTTCAGGGTCCCATTGTGGCCATTACCTGACATGTCGGCCGTTGTAGTTCCTTTACCTTCGTTCAGGGGCCAATAGCCGACAAGCCCCGTTTGGATATCCGCATAGAGAGTGCTCGTGGCCAGTCCTGCCACCAGGATGAAGAAAGCCAAATAAGCCGATCTTCTACACATCACAGCCTCCTTTACGCTGAATGGATGGATCCGGCCCAGCGCCATCGCCAAGTACGGGCGACGCATGCATCGGGCTCGGGGTCCCCAACGCATAATTCCGCGTTGGGGGTCCCGTCGCCCCTACTTCCCCGGATGGCCGACGCCGATATCGTCGATAAAGAGCTTCCCGGCGCCGTCCGCCTTCGGATTTGACCGGTCACCTACGCCAACAATCAACTTCTTCACGGCCGTCAGCTTGACACCGCTCAGGTCGCTCAGCGGGATGCGCCACTGCTGCCAGGTGGCGAGCGTCGTTGCCGCCGGGTCGGGATGCGGGATCACCTTGTTCTTGCCGGCGCTGTCCTGCACCACGACGTATAAGGGGGCCGCGTCGTTGGCCGGCTGGGCCACGCCGATCGCCCGCACTTGCCAACCCCCGGCGACATTGCCGGTCGTCGCGACGCTGGAGAAGACCGCCGTCGTCGTGGCAGTGGCGTTGTGGCTGGTCACGGCCAAGCCGATGTAAACGGGGCCGGCCGTCATGTTGATCGTCTGCGGATTCCAGGACATCGTCGTCCACTTGACGCCGTCCGTCGAGTAGAAGCAACTGAAGCTGCTGCCCTTGCGCTCGACCTTGATCCAAACGGGCGTTTTCAGGGCCATCTGCTCCGCCGTGGCCACGGAGGTATCGCTGGTAGCTGTGCCGGCGTTGAGCGTTCGCGCCTGGTAGCGGACGCCGTTGCCGGGCGTCGCGTACACCGCGGCAAACCGCGAGCCGGGCTCGAGACTCTCGCGGATCATCACGCCGGCTTTGGCCCAAGGATCGGTATTGCCAACACTCTCCACCTTGGCGACGAGCGTGCCGTCGCCGGTGAGCGACTTGCAGGCGAAGCGGAACTGATCCGCCACGTCCCAGATATCCGTGCCGCTGCCGCTCATCGTGATCGTGCCCGCCGCCTCGGCAAAGGCCGGCGGATTGCCACGGAAGTACAGCGTCAAGGTGTCGGCCCCATTGACGGTCCAGTCCTGGGGCGAGTCGAAGGTTCGCTCGGTTTCACTGTAGAAAGGCGCTTTGGTGTTGTTGTAGTCCAGCGGCATCGACTGCTTGCCGCCGTGGAGGATCGCCCGTTCGGCAAAGGGCGCCTGGACGTAGCCGACGGTCGAGCCGGTGCCGTTGGTCCAGCCATCGACCCACGCCTCATAGATCCGGTTGCCTTCGACGTCCGTGTAACTCTCGAAATCATCCACGACGAAGGCTTCACGCGTCGAGAAGCTCCACACATCCCCTTCCCAGACCTTGGGCGTGGCCGCCTCGTTGATCTCGGCCACCTTCCAGTAGTAGGTCCGGCCAAACTCCAGCGGGCTGGGATCGAAGTTGTGATCCACAACGGTTTTGACCGGAGCCGTGTTGTTGCGCACCGCGTTCGGGTCCGTACCGAAGTAGACCTGGTGGGAAGCCGCTTCTCGGCCCGCGCGCCAGCTCAGCGTGGTGTTCTCGTTCACTCCCGTCGCCCCGGAAGCCGGGACCGGCTGCCGCGGGCTGACCGGGGTGTAGGAGAACCGCACTTCACTGAGGCCGAACTGCTGGACAATGCCGCCCCAATTGCTCTTGGCCGTCAGTCGGACGAATTTGGCGGCGGTGCCGGCAAGATCCACCGTCGTACTGACGGCGGCGTTGTCCTGGCCCGGGGCCTGGGCAAACTGCGTTTCCTTCAGCAGGGTCCAGGTCGTGCCGTCGGTGGAGTACTCGATCGTGACATCCTTGAATCCGAAGCCCAGCACGGACTCGAAGAGGACGTTGTAGTTCCACACCTGCATCTCAGAAAGCTTGTAGACTCTGTCGAAGGCGAACTGGATCCAGGTCGGCTGCGCCGCGGCCTTGCCGCTGACCCAGGAAGCCGTGTTGGCAGTGGAGTGCAGATTGTTCGATAGTCCCGAGCCATTGACCGTGTTTTCCGGCCCGAAGCCCGGCTCGAAGCTGGAGGCCGTGGCGGTGATGGCCGTCACCCGGCTGATGAGCGTCTCCGTCGTGAAACTCCAGACATTGCCCTTGATGACGGTGGAGCTCGGCGGGGCATTGACCTCATCGACCCGCCAGTAGTACGTTTGCCCATAGGCCAACAGCGGGACGGCGTACGTGGCGGAATCCACGCGACTCCGATAGACGCCGCCCGGGTCCGCCGTCGTGGTTGCCTGGGTCACGGCGGCCAGATCGGTCCCGAAATACACATCATGCTTGCTCGCGAAGTCTCCGGCCGTCCAGCTCAGGACGACATCGCGCGGGACATCCGTGGCGCCGACGCCCGGCGCCGGATTGGAGGCCGTGCCGGCCACAGGCACCATGGCGTTGCGGTAGTCGTCGTCGGTGGGCGTATAAGCGGGGTCATCCGTCCACAGGAAGACATCCCAGAACACGGTGGCGTTGGGCCCTTCCCGGCGAAAGATATACATCTTGTTCTCGCCGTTCTGAAGCTGTTTGGTATGGCCTTCCTCATGGCCGGCATGAATCCAGTCCCACGCGGCTCTGGTCTCTTCAAAGATCCGGTCGCTGGCGGTGACGAATGGCGCTGTGCCATCCCCGGCGGGAAAGGGCGGACCCGTCGGAATGGGCGTGTCCCCCGGATCTCCTTCGACGAGCAGGAAGTCCGACCGGTTGTTCGGATTGAGCACTCGTCCCCAAAAGTACCAGGTGCCGCCCTTGCCGCCGGCGGCGCTGATATCGAACGTCCAGCGCATCATGCCGCCGGCGGCCCCCGTGCGGCCCACGGCTTTGCCGAAGGCCCCTGCCGAATCAACCACCGGGGAATAGTCCGCCGTGTTGGGATTGCGCTCATCGAAATCCTCGGCCTCGAACCAGATCTGGTGCCCGTTGCCGTAACTGGAGATCTTGAAGTTCTTCACGGCGTAGGCCGGCATGGTCAGAGCCAATGCGATGAAGACACCCAGTAGGGGCGACGCATGCGTCGCCCGTACTGATGATCGGTGGAACATGGGAAGAAACGATTTGGCGCGCATGACAGTCCTCCTTCGGATCTACTATTCACGATTTGCCATCACCTATTTTTCGTCGCCCCTGGGGCCCCGAATTGTAAATCGTCAGTTGCCAGCCGTAGATTCTCGGAATTATACCACAATGCCCCCAACCATGCCAGCAAAACCAACACATTACCGGTCCTGACCTGCACCCGGTCGACGGTTATCGGCTCCCCAAAATGGAGGGGCTCCGGCGCGCAAGCCACCGGAGCCCCCTGCTCCGAGAATCAAGAATCATAAATCATCAATCATAGATCATCAGGGTCTGGCCAGGCTGATGTCATCGACGTAGATCAGACCTTTGCCGCCTGTCTTCGGATTGGCTTTGTCGCCCACCCCAAGGCACAGCTTCTTGATCCTGCTCGAGTTCACATCCGTGAAGCCGATCAGGGGGACCTTCCACTGGGTCCATTCGGCTTTCGTGACCACCGACATGTCCGGATGGACCACGAGGGCCGTACGTTTGGAGGCGTCTTCGAGCCTCACGTATAGTGGGGCCTGGTCGTTGCCTGCCTTGCCGCGCACGTAGAGGATCAAGGTATCGACGCCGCCGGCCGTCCAATCTTCGGCCGGCGTGAACTCCCGCTCGGCCTCGCTGAAGAACGGCGTCGCGACGTTGTTGTAGTCCAGGGGCATCGATTGCTGGCCGGCGTGCACGATCTTCTGCTCGGCAAACGGCGCGTTCGAGTACCCGACCGTGGAACCGCTCAGACCATTGGTCAGGCCGTCGATCCAGGCATCGAAGATCGTGGTCTTGGCCTTGACATCATCCGTGTAGCTCTCGAAGTCGTCCACGGGCAAGACGGTGACGAAGCTCCAGACCGGACCGGCCTTGACCACCCCGCCGGCTGTAACCTCGTCCACGCGCCAATAGTAGGTCGTCAGACTCGCCAGGCCCGTCGGGGAAAACGTCGTTTTCGTCAACAGGCCCTTGTCGGCCCCCGCCGCGGCCTGGGTAACCGCGTCGAGATCGTCGCCGAAGTACAGGTGGTGATCGGTGGCTCCCACTCCCGGCAGCCAGGAGAGCACCGGGGCGAGGGAGGCGTCGTTCGCCTTGTCGGCGGGCGTTGGGTAATAGGCCGTCACTGCCTGCGTCATAAATTGCCAGACGTCGCCAGTGTGGACGGTGACGCCGTCCTGCTCCACCTCGTCCACCCGCCAGTAGTAGACCGTGCCGGGCTGCAGGCCCGGAGCGTGATAATAGAGGGTCAGAGGCTGGCGGCCTTTCAGTTCCAGCGCATCCGGGGACGTGCCCAGATAGACGTCGTGGAGAGCCGCCGCCTGCCCGGGGCTCCATTTGAGCAGCGGAAAGCTCACGGCGCGGGCGCCGTCGGCGGGGTCCGGCCGGTTGGCCTTGGCCCCAATGGCGACCGCCGTCAGCGTGGTCATGCCGGGATTCCTCTCGTCATAGTCCATCTCCAACCAGCCCTGGCCGCCGTAAGCGGTGATCCGCCCGCTATTGATGAATCCACGGACTTCCGACGTCTTATCGTCTTTGAGTAACAGCGTGCCCTCCGTGATGTCGATCAGGCCGACAGCGGTCATGGTCAGCCCGCCGGTCCCGACCGTGTACGTGCCGCCGTGGAGATAGAGTTGCCCGGCCGCCCCGGTGGCCGTCGGGATGATCAGCCTGCCGGCACTGACGGTACCGCCCGTCATGGTCCAGGTTCCGGAGCCACCACCCCAGCCCAGCTCATGCTCGTTCACAACGGTGATCGCGCCGCCGCTCATGGTGAAGGTGCCGTGGCAGGAGGCCCCGTCACCCCACCAGATCCAATCGGCGATATCCAGCGTCCCGCCGGTCATCGTCATCGAGGCTTCGCCGGCCACCTCGCAGGCCAGGCCGAGCGCCTTCGCCTCGATCCCCGCCTGAATGATGGGACCGTTGGGCGCCGCCGAAGCCGGCACATCGACATAGGCCTCATCGTTACTGGTCGGCACTTTCTTGCCCTCCCAGTTGTTCGGATTGTTCCACAGGCGGTCCGTGCCCGCGGCAGTCCAGTGGATCGCCGCATCCGCGACCGAGCTCAGGCACAGAAGAACAGAAATCAGATAGGTTTGCTTCCTGCACATGGTCGTCCTCCTTCTCCGAAAATCGGAGATTCTCAAGGTTTCGCGAGACTGATGTCATCGACGTAGATCAAACCTGTGCCGCCTGCCTTCGGATTGGCTTTGTCGCCCACACCGAGGGACAGCTTCTTGACCTTGGCCAGATTCACGCCGGTAAAGCCGCTCAGCGGGATTCTCCACTGGGTCCATTGGGCCGCGGTCACGATGGCAACATCGGGATGTGCAACGGTGGCCGCGTGCTTGGCGGCGTCTTCCAGCGTCACATACAGCGGGGCCTGGCTGTTGCCGGCTCGACCGCGAACGTAAAGGATCAGCGCGTCGGCGCCGTCGGCCGTCCAGTCCTGTGTCGGGGCGAACTCCCGCTCGGCCTCGCTGTAGAAGGGCGTCGCGACGTCGTTGTAGTCGAGCGGCATGGACTGCGTGCCGCCGTGCACGATCTTCTGCTCGGCGAAGGGGGCTTTCGAGTACCCGACCGTCGACCCGGTGCTATTCGTCCAACCATCGATCCAGGCCTCGTAGATCCGGCTGCCTTCGTCATCCGTGTAGCTCTCGAAGTCGTCCACCGGCAAAGTCGTAGTGAAGCTCCAGACCGGACCGGTCTTGACGCCGCCGCCCGACACGGTCTCATCCACGCGCCAGTAGTAGGTCTTCAGGCTCTCCAAGCCGGCCAAGGCAAAGGTCGCCTCGGTCAATACACCTTTGTCCGCGCCGGCCGCCCCCTGCGTGACCGCATCGAGGCTATCACCGAGGTACAGGTGGTGCTGTGTGGTCCCGGCGGGCGTCATCCACGTCAGCGTTCCCGTGGGCGGGACATCGTTGGCCTTGTCCACGGGCGCGGGATAATAGGCAGTCAGCGCTTGCGTCACGAAACTCCAGGTGGTCCCGACGGTGACCTTCCCGGCGGCGTCAATCTCATCGACGCGCCAGTAATAGGTCACGCCGGGCTGCAAGCCCTGGGCATAGTAGAACATGGCGAGGGGCTGACGAGGCCCCTTCAGATCGGCGGCAGTCAGATCCGGGCTCGTACCCACATAGACGTCGTGCAGAAGAGCACCATCGCCTTTGGTCCACTGGAGCAGAGGCATATTGACGCCGACAGCGCCATCGGCGGGATTGGGCTTCTGGGCCTTCGACCAGTCCGGCATGGTGCCGCTCATCAGATCGGCTGCCTGCTGGGCCGTCACGGCACGGTTGTAGAGTTGCACATCATCCACCTTGCCGGCGAAGCTGTCCCCCGGCTCCTGGTCGGAGCCGAACAGCAGGGCGCCGGCCGCATCGCCTGCCTGGGCCGTGGTCTTGCTGTCAAACTCGCCATTGAGATAGAAGATTTTGGTGTTCGCCTCCGCGTCCTGGGTCACGACGATATGGTACCAGCCCGGTCCGGCCACGACACTGCCCCAGGTGGGCCACGTGCCGTAGTACCAGGTGGGCACGCCGCCGTTGTCGCCGATCCAGATGCCGTAGTACATCGCCCCGCCGCCCGACTGCCGGCCCTTGCACACAATGCCGTGCCAGCCGGCGGTCACCTGGGGCACGTATACCCACGTGGTCAGCGTGTAGCTCTTTGACACACCGAAGGTCAAGGCGGGATGGTCGGGAATGCGCACGAAATTGCTCGTCCCGTTGAACTCCAGGGCCCCACCGATTTTCCCGGTGGTCCAGACGGAATTCTGGATCAGAGTCCCATCGTGTTTGTTGCCCGTCGAGTCCAGGGCCGTGGCGCCAGTTCCGTCGTCGAGCTTCCACCAGCCGACAAGGCTGCTGGGCAGACCTGCCGCCAGAGCCGCGATGGGGGAGAATCCAATAACAACTGCTGCGCTGATAATAAGCAATCTCTTCCACATGACTGTCCTCCTTACTCCAGAATCAAGATACGGTACGTACGCGATCCCCTGTCTACGCGAAGGGGTGCGATGGCTGCGCCACATCTGGGAATCTGATCAGCGATCTCGACACGTTGCGGCTCCTCCAATCTCAATCGTGTCTTTCGGCGCCGGCGCGCGACCGGTGTAGTCGCTTGTCGATTATACCACAAGACCTGCTGGCAGGAAAAGAGATTATCGGGCGTCACTACAAGTGATGGTCAGGGCATCCGCCGGAGGCCTTCCCAGCGGACTTTCCATTTTCCATTATCAGGAAAGCCGGGAGCCGCACGGTCGGGGCAACCATCCCAGCCGGCGGCCATCATGGCCACCGCCGCCAGCAGGCCGCCGTTGCCGGGCAGATACAGCGGCAGCCGGGCCGATTGGTAGTTGTGCCCGTTGGCCAAGTACCGATTCTTCGGTGACTCCAGGAACAGGGCATCCACCGCTCTTTCCGGCTCGCCCACGCGAGCGGCGGTCATCGCCAGCATCGGGTAGTCCCAGCCCCACGTGCTGGGCCAATCCCAGTTCTTTAGGACGTGATCGAGCGTTCGCTTCATCACGTCGCGGTCGATCAGGGGCGTCGCCGGGACAAAGCCGTAGGCCGCTACCATGGACGGATGATCGCGGGTGATCGTGTAGGGCGGAGTCTCGATGCCCGTGTACACACCATCGCGAACCGTGGGTCTGGAGAGCCGCTGAAGCACGCGGTCCCACGCCGGCTCGCGCGCCAGACCCAGCCGCTCGCGCCACTTCTGGGCGGTCTCCAGCGCCCAGTGCCAGTAGGCCAACTCGAACGTCGGGTTGAGATTGCGGGCGCGGGTCGAGCCGTAGCTCTCCTGGGCGGGGATCAGCGCCGGCCCCAGCACGTACCGCCCACCTGCCTGGTCCCAGACGGGATACGACGCCATGAACTCGGCGGTCTCGAAGACAATCTGCCGATATCGCTCCAGCGTCGGCCTGTCTGCATGGGCACGATAGCACAATTCGGCATAATAGATCGGATGCGGCTGCTGCCAGATGAGAAAGACCCCAACCTCGCTGGGGCTCTCCCGGCCGTCCGGAGAGGTCATCTTCGGCCATCGGGCACCGCGATACCCCTGCAATTCAGCGACGGTCTTCGCCTGCGGGAGGATTGACTGGTACCACGGCAGGCTCCGCTCCAGCAGCGGCAGCCGGCCCCACAAGGCGAAATGCACCGCGTGCCACCAATGCATCTCCAGGTGGAACTTGCCGTACCAGCTATTGTGAACCAGTCCTGTCTCCTGCGGCGGACGTGACCCCGCGCAGTGGATCGCCGTCAGATACTGCGAGAGCACCACCCGCCGTTCCAACTCGGCGGCGCGCGGGTCCGTGCACGCGGAGAAGTCGATGGCCCCCCCGCTCATCCAGAGTTTCTTCCAGTGCTCCGTGGCGGCGATGCGAACCGCATCAAACTCGGGCAAAGGCTCGGCCGTCTCGCCGGGAGCGAAGGCAAACACAATCTCCAGAGGCCGACCATCCTGTGAGCCGATCTCGTACTGGTGCTGTGACTTGACTCCGATGCGCCCGCCCTGCGACCACGCGACACGAACGTGATAGCGATCCGCATCAAGCACTCGTGTAAAGCCCGCCCCGCGCTCTTCGTAGGTCGTGCGTCCCCGCACGACGTCCGTGGCGAGCGGGGATGCTCGCCCTACGAAGATCATCTGTGTCGCATGCCGGTCCGGATGTTCCCAATCCGCCGCGATTCGCCAGTCGGCACTGCCATACGGAAACGCGAGCGAGACCGCCAGCCGGCCCTGCGCGAGCAGCGGCGATTCCACGCGAATTGCGAGAAGGTCCCGCGTCGGATGGCAGACGGTCGAGACCCGAACGCTCTGTCCCTCCAGCTCGAACCGGCTGCTCAGGACACTGGTCCACAGGTTCAGGGTCTGCAACGTGGCCGCCAGATCCTCGAGAGCGGCGGCCGACCCGTCGCTCCTGGTCAAACGCAGTCCGATTCTGCCGAGGTCCAGCCTGTGCGGATTGGCGCGCAACCACTCGGCCGCAGGCGAGTACCCGCCGGGGCGACCTCGGCCCGACGCATACGGCACCTTGCGCCCCGTGACTTCGTACTCCTCCAGCACATCCGCTATCCGGTAGCCCTGGCGATTCGGCAGACTGTGCCAGCCCCACTGCGACAGCGTGCCCAGCGGCATCCCTTTTTCGTAGTACGCGGGAAACGTCTGCAACCCCGTGACATCCGCGGTGAAGGCGAACTCGCCGTTGCCCACGCTCAGCGGCGTCAGCGGATCGGGTTTGGTCAAGGTGACGTTGTGCCGCGTCACAAGCGCGAATCGATCCATCCGAGAATCGGCCCCACCGCGTGCGTCACCCTCCGCGAGTAACGCGCCAGAGCCAATCATCCACGCCACTACGGTGAGAATCACTGGAGACGTTGATCTGCCCATCACGGTGGTCTCTCCAAATCAGCGGGCCACACCCATTCCATCCTGCGTCGCCAGTGTATCCCTCGAAGCCGGTCCGCACAACGGCGTATCCGGCGTCGTCCTCGGAGAGGTGCACCTAATCGGTGAAAACACAAAGGGCCGCCGCGGCAACGCGACGGCCCTGTTGGGAATCTCGATAGGCCGGCCAGAGTCCGGCCGTTTTCCGAGATTGCTTAGCGAGCCCTGGGCTTATCGCCCGTGTACCACCGGAGCTCCACATCGTCTCCGGTCGTCTCTTCCAGATAGGTGACGTGCCCATCCAGCCAGAGAATATTGGCGCGCCCGCCGGTCCGGTCGGCGTCGGAGAAGCGAATGTTGTGGCGGAAGATCTGCCGGTAGACGAAGAAACGACTGCCGCCCTGGCGATACGACGTCAGATTCCTGGCGCCCTTCACGTCATTGTTGTGGAAAGCGTCATCCGTGCCGCACTCCGGGCGGGGTTCGGCGTGATCGGTCGCATAGATGAATTCACCCTGGCGGTAAATGGTATTGGTGTTTCGGCCGCGGTTCTTCGAGTGATGATTCAGACCATACGCCGCATGCTGAATCACTTTCTTGGCGTCCTGACCCGGATATGTATAGATCAATCCCTCGGGGGCACGCACTAAGCTCGGACACCCGAAGACCTTGGTGTCCTTGAGGTAATCGTAAAAATAGACACCCCAGTACGCGTTGCCGGCGCCGGCCTGCAGCCGGTTCCCCGCCGCATCGTGCCAGAGGAACCCATTGGAGCTGCCCGTATTCGGAATTCTCCGGTCGTAGGCGTCCAGATACATCTGGAGCGCCAAGCCGACACTCTTGAGATTGGCCTTGCACGAGGTGTCCTTGACCTTCTCCCGCGCCCTGCCCAGCGAGGGGATCAGGATGGCCAACAACACGGCGATGATGCTAATCACCACCAGTAACTCGATCAGGGTGAACCCTCTACGTTTACGCATGGTTGTTTTCTCCTGCTCTAGAATGCTTTTGAACGTGGATGCCCGTATGTGGTACGAATTGCAGTCCTCCTGCGAACACCAACAGGTGTCAACCGCGAAGCTCGGCACAACTGCCACCCACCGAACTAACGCCATACTAACATAACACATTGTTGCTACTTGTGCAAGAGAGTACCGTCAAGTTCATTCTGTTCCGTCAGCGAGACTATTTTTCTCACCTGCGTCGCGCCGAGAGAAACACCTATTTCCCTACGGTGAACAGGTGTTTTCCCTATGGCGACCGAGGAACACAGCATCCGCATCGGCAATAGAACCTGCAAAGGGACGATGCGTGAAAGGAGAATGGATATGAAGCGGCATGGTGCTTTGATCGCGCTGGCAGCAGGCGTGATGGCGCTGATTCCGGCGGCAACCGGGGCGCGGTTGGGGCCGACGCCGGTCCGCTACGAAAATGACTATCTGCCGGCGGGCGGGTACGCCTGTCCCGCGATCCCCGAAATCATCGGCCGGGTGGGTGAAATCCTCGGGGCCATCGACAGTCCCCAGCGACGCAGCGAACTGGCGCAACAGTGGCTCCAATACTCCAAGCAGGTCATCGCCAAAGACCAGGAGTACCGCCAGCAATGGCTGGACTTCCAAAGACAGCAGGCGGCGCAGCAACAGCAGGTGGAGAAACTCCGCTTGGAGATCGCCAGACTCCAAATGCAGATCGAAGAGCTACGCGCGCAAAATGCTCGACTGGAGCGCGAGAACCTTCTGTCGCAATCCAGACTCGGACAAACGTCCGCAAACCGGGCTGCTACAGAGTCTGCCGCGCAAGCACCCACACCACAGGGATCAGCCCGTTCGCGTCCGGGGCAAGCTCTCTGGTCGTCGATCTCCGCGCTACTCTTCGGCACGAAGCCCCCTGCCAGCCGTGATAGCGACGCGCCCCAGTGATCTGGTCCGGCAAAACCGGCGAATTCCCGCCTCCTTACCGGGTTTTTTGTGGACCTCCATCACAACAATCCTGCAAAAATATCGCTCTGCCAAACCGTTTTCGATTGACCCTGCCCCTGGGCGTGTGTTAGAATCCCGTTAGCATTTGGTGAACGTCGCGTGAATCCGCGACTGGACCTGTGGGTTCTCATTCCCATACGTGGTTGGTGGATGCCTCGTTGTCTCGGAAGGAGGAAAGAAGCATCAGGCACGTGATCATGCCCATTACTCGACTTTTCCATGCTTGGCCCGCGTGCACGTAAAGCAGGTGACGGATTTAGTCGAGAATGGGAAAAGGCAGCTCCGTTTCACATCGGCGGTCTGTTGATTCGCGTGCAAAGTCTGTTCGGAAATAGCATCGCGGGACATAACTCACGTCCCCAATGACCATGCAAGGGCGCATCTGGTTGGTATGGTTGTCAAAGGCTTTCGCAAGGTGAATGACACACGTCTGTGTGAACAAACTTACTTACTGCATCAATCAATTCTGTGAAGGAGGATCATCATGAGTAGGAAGGCGTTGTTCCTGATTTTGCTGGCCTTGCTGGCTCTGAGCAGCGCAGCCAGCGCCGCCGATGGCCTGATCGGCTGGTGGAAGTTCGATGATGGCTCAGGCACCACGTGCAAAGACTCGTCCGGTCTGGGCAATGACGGCACCTTCGGTACCGAAGGCACGCCCACCTGGGTCGACGGAGTCCACGCCGGCGCGGATCGCGCGGTCTATCTGGACGGAAGCGACGACTATGTCGACATCAGCAAGGTCGCGAAATCCATGCCCGCCAACAACAACTTCACGGTCAGCGTCTGGATCAAGACAGCCACCGGGGACGGGAACGTTCTTGGCTCCAACGATACGGGCAGCGGTCACGATTTCATCTTCGGCCTTGCCAGCAACGGGAATCTGCTGGTCGAAGCGGACAGTTCGCGTAATTATCCCCCCGCTCTCAACGATGACCAGTGGCATATGATCACGTACGTCCGGGACGGGACCACCGCTTACGCGTACGTCGACGGCGTCCAGGTCGGTACGGAAACGCCCTCCGGCAATCCGGCGGGACAGGCCCGATGGTCGGTGGGTCAGGAATGGGACAGCAGCCCGAGCGACGAATACCAGGGCACGGTGGACGAGCTGCGCTTCTATAATATCCCGCTGTCGGCTACGGCGGTGGCGGCCCTCTACAAAGAGACCAGACTGGTAGTCCTGAAAGCCACCAAGCCGGATCCGGCCGATGGCGGCACCGGCGCCAGCATGCCGCTGCTCGGTTGGATGCCCGGCGATACGGCGGTCTTCCACAACATCTATCTCGGCACGAGCCCCACGCTGACCGAAGCCGATCTGGTCGCGCCCAATCAGCCGTTCGCGATGTATTACCACGTCGCGGGCGTCGAGCCCGGCGTCACCTACTATTGGCGGGTCGATGAGGTCGACGCCGCCGGCGTGGTCACCACGGGCGACGTCTGGAGTTTCTCGACTCTCTCCACGAAAGCCGGCGAGCCGTTCCCGCGAAAAGCCGCCAAATCGGCCCCCCTGGATGCCGCCCTGACCTGGACGCCCGGCTACGGCGCCCAGACCCATACCGTCTATTTCGGCACCAGCCTCGAGGAGGTCGGCAACGCGAGCGGCGGGACCCCCCAAGTCACCCCCACGTACACGCCGGCCAGCCCCCTCGCCAAGGGCACCACGTACTATTGGCGGGTCGATGAGACCGACGGCGTCAACACCTACAAAGGCGAGGTCTGGAGCTTCACGACGATCTCGGACATCACCATCACCAATCCCGACCTGATCGGCTGGTGGACGTTCGATGAACGCGGCGTCAACAAGGCCCTGGACTTCTCCGGCCATGGCAACGACGGCACCTATGGCGGGGGCGTGAACGCGGTCGACGGCGTCCTGGATGGTGCGATCCAGTTGAACGCCGGCTATGTGGCCATTGACGGGATCGTCAACGATCTCAAGGGCACCAATCTGACCCTCAGCGCCTGGATCAAAACCAACCAGAGTGGAGAGGGAAACCTCTTCGCCGCGAATGACAGCACCAGCGGTTACGCTTTGCTGTTCGGCGTGCAAGGTGGGAATCCTTATCGGTGGGACGGCGGCGACCAGCAGTTCGGTCCTCCGGTCAATAACAATCAGTGGCACCTGTTGACCTACGTCCGGGACGGGGGCACAGGATCTATCTACGTTGATGGGACTCTGCGCGCCACGTATACGTCGTCCTTCAGTCTGACCGACATTACGCGGTGGTCCATCGGACAAGAGTGGGACGACTCGACGCCCAGCGACTTCTATAACGGCCTGGTGGACGATGTCCGCGTTTACAGCAAGGCCCTGACGGCGGACGAGGTCCAGGAATTGATGCGCGGCGATCCGGCTTTGGCCTGGAAGCCCAAGCCGGGCAACGGCGCCACCGTGGACGTGGTCAAAGCGGGGGACGGTTTGACCTGGACGGCGGGCGACAACGCCAAGCAGCACGACGTCTACTTCGGCACGGATCAGGCCGCGGTCAAGAACGCCGACGCTTCCGACCAGACGGGTGTCTATCGCGGCCGCCAGGCCGAGGCCAGCTTTGCGCCCGCCGAGACCCTGGGTTGGGGCACCGGGCCGTACTATTGGCGCGTCGATGAGGTTCAGGAAGATGGAACCATCGTCGCCGGTCCTGTCTGGAGCGTCTCCGTGGCCAACTTCCTCAGCGTGGACGACATGGAAGCCTACACCGACAAGGAAGGCGAGGAGATCTATACGACGTGGGTCGATGGCTTCACCGACGGCCTGAGCAACTCGACGGTCGGCCTGATGACCGCCGCCGGCGGGACCTTCGGGGAAACCACGATCGTCCATGGCGGTCGGCAGTCGATGCCGATGACCTACGACAACACCAAGGCGCCCTTCTACAGCGAGACGGTGCAGACCTTCGCACCTCTGCAGGACTGGACGGCCTACGGCGTCGACACTCTGACGGTGTTCTGGCGCGGCAACGCCGGCAACGGCGCAGACAGGTTGTATGTCACCGTAGAGGACAGCGCCGGCAAACAGGCCACCGTGACCAATACCGACGCGGACGTGAAAGTCACTTCGTGGGTCGAATGGAAGATCCCGCTGAGCAGCCTGACCGGCGTGAATCTGGCCAAGGTCAAGAAGCTCTACATCGGGGTCGGTAATCGCAAGGCCCCGGCGATGGGTGGCACCGGCACCGTCTACGTCGATGACGTCCGTCTGACCAAACCGCCGGCAGCCGTCAGCGGGCCGCTCGACCTCCGGATCGCCGATGGCGGCGATGACGCGGAGGAACACCTGGCGGACGGCAGCATGGACATCGGCAGTTCGGACCTGGAGTTCCCCTATGAAGACAACGCCAACCCCTCCGCGACCGATCCGCAGTTGAATGTCCTGCGTTTCGTCCTGCCCATTGCCAAGGGTGCGCCGATCAGCAAGGCGTACCTGGAATTCGAGGTGGACGAGACTAAAGGCAATGACAAGCCGGTCAATGTCATCATCGAGGGCCAACTGGTGGCCAACGCCCTGGCCCCTGCCGATACGACCAAGAACCTCTCGAGCCGGACGCCCTGGACCAAGGCGAAGGTAAAATGGACGGTTCCTACCGGCCTGGCGGCCGATACCAAGTTCCAGAGCCCCGACATTTCGGCTATTCTCACGGAACTCGTCAACCAAGCCGGCTGGGCGAGCGGCAACGCCGTGCTGCTGGCGATTCGGGACGACCCGGACGCACCTTCTACCGGCTTACGTTGCGTGGAGTCGGTCGAGGGCGAAGCAACGGCGGCGCCGCTGCTGCACATTGAGTAAGCGGCGACCCGGACCCGGCGGGATGCCAGCACGGGTCCCGCTACACGATGACAGGAACACAAGGAATCGGGGCCCGGATGATCCGCTCATCCGGGCCCCGAACGTTTTACACCGCCGCGCGGCGCGTTGGACATTGATTGCCGAAGGAGGATTATCATGAGCAAGAAATCAGGTTTCCCATTGTCTCTGGTGCTGGCGCTGGTCGCGTTGACCTCGACGGCGGCTCTCGCCCTCGACTACAACATCAACGCCAATGATAACAACGAAGAGTATGTAGCCGGCGGCGGCATGGCGACGGGCAGCAGTGATCTGGAAATGCCGTATGAAGACGCGGGCAACCCGCCGTCGTCGGAGCAGATCATCGGTCTGCGTTGGAAAGTCCCGCTCTCCCCCGGGGCCAAGGTCCTCAAGGCGTATATCGAGTTCACGGTCGACGAAAACAAAGGCGGCACCGCCCCGGTGAATCTGATCCTCGAGGGCCAGTTGACGCTGGACGCGCCGGCCTTCCAGGACACGACCGGCAACATCTCCAGCCGTTCCCCCTGGACGAAAGCGCAGGTCCAGTGGGCCGCGGAGAATTGGCCGACCGTGGGCCTCAAGTCCCGGACGGCGGACATCTCCGCGATCGTCCAGGAGATCATCGATCAGCCCGGCTGGGTCGCCGGCAACAACCTGGTGATAGCCCTCCGCGACGACAAGAGCAAACCCTCGACCGGGGTTCGCTGTGCCGCCACGTCGCCGCGGCTGCACCTGGAGGTCTTCAATCCCACGGCGTACGCGCCCCTGCCGGCGGACGGCGAGATCGGCGTCGCCATGCCCCTGCTCAAATGGACAAAGGGGGATGAGGCGATCTCCCACAACGTCTGCCTGGGGACCACGCCCGACCTGACGGAGGCGGACCGCGTCGCCACCAAGCTCAGCCTTCCCCTGTACTATCATACCAAAGGATTGACACCCGGCGCCCAGTACTACTGGCGCGTGGACGAAGTCGGGATCACCGGCGAGGTCGTCCAGGGCCGCGTCTGGAGCTTCGTCATGCAGGCACAGACGGCCTATTATCCCACGCCAGCCGATGGCTCCGTGGATGCCTCGCCGACGGGCGCTCTGACCTGGCAGCCGGGCTTGGCCGCCATGAAGCACCACCTGTATCTGGGGACTAGTCTCGACGCCGTCACACAGGGGGCGGCCGGCACGGATAAGGGCGAGCTGACGGCGGCCACCTTCACGCCGGCGGCCCTCGAGAGTGTCACCACGTACTACTGGCGGGTCGATGAGCTGGGACTGGGCGGCGCCGTCAAGACCGGCCCGGTCTGGAGCTTTACCACGCACCTGCCGGTGGACGACTTCGAGGGCTACACGGATCAACCCGACGAGGAGATCTACATGACATGGATCGACGGCTTTACCGACGGGACGAACGGCTCGACGGTCGGTCATATGACGGCCATCAATGGGACCTTCGGGGAGACGGCGATCGTCCACGGCGGCAAGCAGTCCATGCCGATGGACTACAATAACGTCAAGGCGCCCTACTACAGCGAGACCTACCAGGAATTCAGCCCCACGCAGAACTGGACGGCCAATGAGCTCGCCGACTTGAGGTTGGAGTTCCGCGGCCTGGGCAGCAACGGCGCCGGCGCGCTGTATCTGGTGGTCGAGGACAGCAGCGGCAAGAAGGCCGTAGTGACCAACGCCGATCCGGCGGCGGTCACGGCGGCCACCTGGACCGCCTGGAAGATCCCCTTGAGCAGTCTGACCGGCGTGAACCTGGCCAAAGTCAAGCGGCTCTACCTCGGCGTGGGCGACCGGCAGAGCCCCGCCGCCGGCGGCGCCGGTCGAATCTACGTCGATGATATCCGTGTGACAAAACCCTGACGTCACTGCGAAGAACGCAGCGAGCCTTCCCCCACGCACGCGGGGGAAGCGATCTCCATCCGCCGGGTGGTGGATCGCTTCGCTGCGAGCGCAATGACATGATTGCACGGGAACAGGGCGGGTGACAAGGCGGCGACCGTGTCACCCGCCTTTGCCAAAA
>Ga0315289_10005142_pt1 | contig 19389 bp, 14 predicted proteins | sample YL17G11_40_MG_FD_203452 | JGI IMG/M metagenome (GOLD analysis project Ga0315289, IMG submission 203452) | Sediment microbial communities from Yellowstone Lake, YNP, Wyoming, USA - YL17G11_40 | ecosystem: Environmental > Aquatic > Freshwater > Lake > Sediment | place: USA: Wyoming | collected...
TCGAAATACGACGCGGCGACGGTCTACATCTCGCTCATCGGCCGGCAAGACGACGACTTCGCGCCCTACCTGTTCAAGTCCACCGATTACGGCAAAACCTGGGTGAATATCGGCACGAGTCTCCCGGGCTCGACGAACTCTGTCCGCGAGGACCCCAAAAAGGGCAATGTCCTCTACTGCGGCACGGACCTAGGCCCCTATTTGACGACCGACGGCGGCAAGACCTGGAACTACCTGGGCAACGGCATGCCGAATGTCGCCGTCTGGGACATCCAGATCCATCCGCGGGACAATATCATCGTCGCCGCGACCAACGGCCGCGGCATGTGGGTCATCGACAGCGCCGAGCCTGTGCAAAAATAAAAAACGGAGTCCGTAACGCTCTGGCTCCCGCTGCGAGCGTCACGGACTCCTATATTCACCCACGCGAAATGGAAGAGATCCAGAAATGTTGCATGTCGAGGTTTGGCCCCCTTGATCTTTTTCGTATCTACCAAAAAATGATAAAAAACGCGAGCACGGCGGCGATCACGGCGCCGCCCAGCCAGAGGACGGCTTTCGACGGCCGCAAGTCAAAATCTTTCTGAACCGGCATGACCTTGGCCGCCGCCAGCGGCCTGGCCAAGGTGATGACACCCATGATGATGATCGTCGCGATAAAGGTGATGGCCATGCGGTTGAGGTAGGCGATCTCGGAGAACTGCCAGTGAAGCAGGCCGTAAACAGGCACGCAGACGATCAGTGCCGTGACGCCGGCGGCTGCCGGCGCCCTTTTGAAAACAAATCCAAAGACGAAGGCGGCCAGGATGCCGGGAGAAATATAGCCCTGAAATTCTTGAATGTATTTGAACACGCCGCCGAATTTAGGGTTGGCAAGCTGGGGGGCGATCCAGCAGCCGATCAGGAAAAACAAGACCGTCGTGACGCGGCCGATGAGGAGCAAAGATTTTTGAGAGGCCTCTTTTTTCCAGTATCTCTTGTAAAGATCCATGGTGAAGATCGTCGAGGCCGAGTTCAGCATCGAGGCGAGAGAGCTGATGACGGCGCCCGCCAGAGCAGCCAGGATGAAACCTCTCAAGCCTCCGGGAACCAGGTTTCGGATGAGCATCGGATAAGCCTGGTCGGCCGATGAGATCTCGCCGCCGTAAAGCTCTACGGCCATGATGCCCGGAAAGACAATGGCAAAAGGCACGATCAGCCAAAGGGCGGCGGCAAAAATGATTCCGAGCTGGCCCTGGCGGAGGCTTTTGGCGGCCAGCGTCCTCTGGACGATGAACTGGTTCAAGCCGCAATAATAGAAATTGGGGATCCAGAGGCCGAGGAGAAGAACGGTCCAAGGGATCTGAGGATGATCGGCGGGAAGCACCATGTGAAGCCGGCCGGCGCTCGCCTTCAGGAAAGACGCAATGCCGCCGATCGCGGCAAATCCCAAGACCATGGTCAGGATTCCGCCGACGAGCAGGCCGGATCCTTGAAGGAGGTCGGCCCAGGCTACCGCCTTCAGCCCGCCCCAGGTCGTGTATAGAGCGGCAAGGATCCCGATCAGCCAGACGGCCTGGGTGAGGTCAATGCCAAAAATCGTATGAAGAGTCAGACCGCCCGAATACAACACGGCCGTCGAAGTGACGGTGACATAAATCACCAAGGTGTAAAAAGCCATGAGGCCGCGCGCGGCCGGATGATATCGGTATTCGAGATACTCGGGCATCGTGTAAACGCCCGCTCTGAGGAACCGAGGCAGAAAGAATATGGCGACAAAGATGATGGTCACGGCTCCCAGAAGCTGAAAGCCCGATACGGCCAGCCCGACAGTCCCCGCCCCCTGTCCGGCCATTCCGACAAACTGCTCCGTCGAGATATTGGCCGCCACGATGGAGAAGCCGATGAGGTACCACTTCAGCTCCCGGCCGGCCAGGAAAAAATCGACGCTGTTTTTCTCCCGGCGGCTCTTGAGCATGCTGAGAAGGATGACGGCCGCCAGAAAAGCCAGGAAGATGCTGACATCAAACCCCGTGAGCTTCATGTTTCACCTTTTTCAACCGAACCATATTCTTCGACGAGCCGGCCGACGCGCTTCAGGCGATATTCAAGCCCATCCGGGGGGACCTGATCGGCGACGCCGAGCACGTAGCGCGGTTCTCGGCGCATTACCCGGAGGACGCCGATCACATGGCGGTCAAATTCGGCATCCGTGACCTTGTCCGTGAAATAAACCCCGGGCAGGCCGCCCCACAAAACGGTCTTGGAATGCCCGCTCCAGGCGGCCCACTCCCCCACCTCCAAATCTCCGACGGGCGCGGGAGTCATGGCCTCGATGAACGTAAATCCCGCCGAGCACACCTCGCCCAGCAAGCCTCTGAGCGTTCCGTCGAGATGGACGCAGGAATATTTCCCGGCCTGGCCAATCTTTTGGGCCCAAGCCTCATGATAAGCGCGCATATATTTTTCATAAAAGCGGCGCCCGACGACTTCGGAAGAAAGGTTCTCGGGGATCATCAGGACCTCGGCCGGGCTGTCGACGGCGACGACGGCGGCCCGATCGTGCGAATGTCTCAGGGCGGCGATCGTCTCATCGAGCTCGTCAGCCGCGTCGGCGGACATCTCGGTCACGGCCATGATCCCCGCATCGAGAGCGACCATCTGCATGAACGGGCTCTTCGGCAGGTAGCCCAGGACGATTCCCATCTCGCCGACCTGGCGGCGCCGCTTCTCGGCAAAATCGTAGTCCGGCTCGTAGCGGATATTCTGGTGGAGATATCGATAGGCCGCAAGGTCCGAAGCGGATTTCACCAAATGTTCGGCGGGAGCTTCTGCGAAAGAGTCAGGCAGCCACCGCCAGCGCTCTCGCAGGGTTCCGCGGGGGGTCTCGATCTGGCGGAACCGGTCATACCCGTTCCGCCATTCTTTGACATCGCAATTTTCGATGATGGTCTTGAACGGAAAATATCCCTGCAGATAAAATCCCACTCCGAGCTCCCGGTGCCATTGAATATAGGAATCGCTTGTCTTGAAGTCGGCCGGCTTCAATCCCCGGCTGATGAACGAAGTGGCCCAATAATCGAGGTCCCCGAACCAGGGAACGGCATCCGGCCGCCGGCCGCTTAATACCATGAGCACTCGTTCCCGCGGCGTCATCGTCCCGTCCGCTTCATCCTGGCAACAGAAACCGGATCCCGATAAACACGGTTATTTTCCCGGCCCGGAATATCTCGGAAGCCTGATGCTTACGGCCTTGCGGAAACCGGTGATCGTGACATTGAAGTCACGATCGATCTCGACCAGAGCGTAGCTGTTGTTGCCGGCTCCGCTCCCCTCCACGGCGGCCTTCAGGGTATAAAAGGAAATATGGTTCATGATGTTCAGCTGCCCCTCGTGCCGGTGCCCCTGGATCACGGCCAGGACATTGGCCGAATCCTCCAGCGCCCGCCGGACCTCGGCCGCGTTCTTGACATAGTAAGCGCCTTCGCCGTCCAGCTGATGATGGATGAAGATCATCGCCGGCTTCGACGAAGCTGCCAATTCCTGCTTCAGCCAGTTGAGCTCGACAGCCGGGATGTTGGCGTCTTCCCAGTCAAAATTGTCGTGGTCATAAGAAGTGCCGTCAGAGCGGAAATCGGCGTCCAGGACGATGAAGCGGACGCCCTTGACGCCGAAGGAATAATAGCTCTGGTCCGGCGGGATGCCGGTATTTTGAGCCACCTTTAAAAACTGGGATTTTGAGAGGCTGTCCGCATCGTGGTTGCCGAGGACATGATAGCGGGGACCGTCAAACTTCCGAAAAACGCCCTCGATCCGCCTCAGGTAGGACAGCGTTTTGCCCTCCGCCGGATTGACCTTGTCCTGGTCTTTGAAATCGCCGAGCTCCACCAAGAAATCGGCCTTTTGGTCATTCATCACTCGGATGCATTCTTCGAGCTTGACCAGGGATTCCCGGTAGGAGCGGGCGCCGCTGGGATCGATATCGGCATAATGGAGGTCGGTGATGATGCCGAAGCGAAGGCGTGTCGGTTTTTCATCAGGTGGAGAAATCCGGGGCGGGACGCAGGAGGCGAGCAGGACGACGGCCAGGCCTGCGACGAGCATCGCGAAAGCGTTTAGAAAGCGCCGACGGGTCATGGCGGTGTTTATTTGTAACACAGGAAAAACGGGCGGTCAATGTCGGTTCGCAGCCCGTTCCTTCACCATCGATAGCCGGTCGCGACGAAAAAAGTATTCCGTCGCGGACCGTTGACATCTTCGATTCTTGAGAAATGGAGTTCCAGCCGGACTTTGTCCCAGAGGTACCACGTCAGCCCTGAAAGAAAGATCCAGGATTGATGGACCCACAGGTCCTGAACGGTCATGATCTCGAACGGCCGAGAGCCCCGGCCATAGCCTAAATAGACGTAATTTTCATCCGAAAAATACCGTCGCACTTGGGCCATCCAGGAAAACGAACGGGTCTCTTCGGCCGGGTTGTAATACCAGCGCAGGACCGCGTAATAATTGCCGAAATAATAGGCCAAGGAACCCAAATAAATAGAGACCGAGTCTGCCGGAAAATTCATGCGCCAGGAGCCTAAGGAAAGCTCGGCAGAGGTCAGAAGACCCTGATAGAGCTCAAAGAGATAGGATGTCCGGGGATAATGGAGGGCTTGAGAAGAATAGCCGAGGTCTAGATATCCGTAGGCTTTTCTCCAAAGCATGGGATAGATCTCCAATCCGTATTGGGAATCTCCTTCCTGAAATCGTTGGGTGTGGTTATATTTCAAGATGAGAGAGCCGATATTCCGGGGCGCTTTGAAGAGGAAGAGGAGCTGCTCGCTGATGTAATCCTCCCTCTGATCATTGAAGCTCTCGATCTTCTGTTGATAGCGGAGTTCAAAACGCTTTGGAAGGCGGGCGCCGGCCGCGTTCAAAACGTTCCTGTAATCCGCATTGGCGGGGTCAAGGCCGACGGCTTTCTGGAAATTTTCCCTCGCTTTCTGGTAATCCCCCCGCCCTTGATAAAACCGCCCCAGCTTGAAATAGGCCTCAGCGGCTTCCGGATGGAGCTGAATGATTTTCTGATAAATGCCGAGCGCGTCGTCCCAACGTCCTTCGAAGGCCGCCACGTCGGCCATCCCCATCAGCGCCTCGGCGTCACCCGGCCTCAGCCGCAGGACACGGCCATAGCCTTCCTCGGCGCCCCGACGATCATTCCTCCAGAATTTCAGGCGGGCTCCGAGCAGGAGGACATCGGTATTCTCAGGATCGTTGGCTAAAAGCTTATCCACAATAGGCTGTGCCTTTTCCCAATCGCCCGAATACGAGTAAGCCCGGGCCAGGAGAAAATGGAGTTCATAATCGTCCGGGGCGGATGTGAGCTGTTCTAGGCATATTTTTATGGCTTCGGAAAAGCTTTGGGAACTAAGGGCGGCCGAGGCCCTTTTCAGAGCGGCGTCCCGATCCGCCCCTTCCTGGCCCCTCGCCCCGATGGCCAGAACGCAGAGACACAGCCACAGAATTGGACAAAGCCGCTTTTTCATGGGCATGGGATTTCCTCAGAAAAGCCTTTCTTATCCATGGCCCCCCACTCTTTTTTCCCGTGAAGAAAGTCGATGAAAGCCTTGCCTCTCACGACGGCCAGATATTGGCGATAGAAAATATTTTCCAAAATGCAGAAAAGGGCCATCAGCAGGACATCGGATGTCCGAGGAAAGCGTCTCATAGAGAACTCTTCGAGCAGGAGTGCGGCAACAGACAAGAGTGTTCCCAGGGCCACAGAAAGAAGGAAAAAGGTAATTGCAAAGGGGTAGTTGACAAGGTTGAGGAACAGGCAGAGGACAAAGATCGCATAGCCCAGCAGCTCGATGAGGGGGCCAAAAAGCTCGAAGACCAAGTAAAAGGGCATGGCGAACAAGCCGGTCACTCCATAGCGGGGATTGAAGATCATCCTCCGGCTATACAGGAACGCCTCGATCAGGCCTCGATGCCACCGATTCCGCTGCCTCCCCAAGGCTTTGAGCGTCTCCGGAACCTCGGTCCAGCAGATGGGATCGGGAAGGAAATGAATGCTATAGGGGATCTTATGATCATGAAGATATTTACGCAGCCGGACAACGAGATCCAAGTCCTCGCCAATGGACGCCGGGCGATAGCCTCCGCATTTTAGGATGAGATCTTTTCGGAAAACGCCAAAGGCGCCGGAGATGATCAAGACGCTCTTGATGAGGCTCATCCCGATTCGTCCTCCCAAAAAGGCGCGAAAGTATTCCAGAATCTGGAACCGGGCGAGAATATTTTGGGGCAGACTGATTTTTATGATTTGACCGGATTTAACCGTGCAGCCGTTGATCAAGCGAACGATCCCGCCCACCCCTACGGTCCGTTCGGGATCCTCGAGAAACGGACGGACGACTTTCAGGAGGCAGTCGCGGTCGACGAGGCAGTCGCTGTCCACGGCGCAGAACAGAGGGTAATGGGCAATATTCAGCCCGGCATTCATGGCATCGGCTTTCTTCCCGTTGAGCTTGTCGACAACGATGAGTTTGGGGTTCGCCGGGCAGACATAGATGCCGCGGACAGGCTTGTGGTCGACGACTTTCCGAAAAACCCACTGCGTTTTTTTGAGACTGAACGCTTCTATGAGTTTCTTCAGCGTGGCATCCGTCGAACCATCGTTGACCACGATGACCTCGTATTGAGGGTATTCCAGAGACAGCAAGTTCCGGACGCTTTCGACGATGCTGTTTTCCTCATTGTGGGCGGGAGCGATAATGGAGATGGGCTTGGCCAGGGGGGACAAGAATATTTCTTCCATCCGGATATATTCCGTGCGATGCCGGTAGCGGGAAATCCCGAAAAAACTCAGGACGATGAAAAAAAGATAGAACCCATTGAGGAGGAGAAAATAGATCAGTACTAAGTAGGAAAAAATGTGAAAGAGGACACTCAAAAGGCCGATCATGGATTCATCTGCTCGCAAGAAAGATTAAGATCATGAAGGGCCATCGCGGCCATGGCCGCCGCGTAGGAATCGCGGGTTTGTTGGGAGATCTCTTCCAGCCTCTTGACTCCCGCCTCGCCCAGGCTCATGAGCCCGCTCCGAGCATTGAAACGAACATGCCAATTCTTGGAAAAAAAGGCCTCGGTGAGAATATCCAGGGCTTCCGGGCTTTTGAGTCTGCCCAAACCTTTGACGGCCTGGGCCTGGACCTCCCAGGCTGTATCGGAGGCCAAGCGGATCAAAACCGGGACGGAATCCGGGATCGACAGGCCTCCCAGCGCTCGGGCGACCTTGATCCGAACCTCCTTTTCCGGATGATCGGCGAACGAGAGAATATCCGGGTACAGGGAGCGAAGAGGAATGGCGCCCACCAGCTCGATCAGGAGGGCGATTTTTTCGAGCGAGATGGGTTTCTTGAGGGCTTCCCGGATATAGACCTCGGCTATGCCCCCGAGGCTGAAAATAACGTTGATATAGGAATGGATATTCGGGCACGAATCGGCTTCAAACGCCGTGAAAACCAAGGGCAGCGTCTCCGTCGTGGGAAGCTGTGAAATCGCCTGGACGGCCGCCAGCCTGACGATGGGTTTATCCTCCAGAAGCTTGAGCATAGAACCCATTTTGAGAGGATCGATGAAGAAGCCCAACAAACGCGTGGCTCTCAGCCGCCTAATCGTTCGTCTTGACCTGAGGTCTCTCAAGGACTTTTTCTCAAGCGCGATTCGGAATATGATTTTCAGCTGCTCTCTCTCCGGTCCGCTAAGAAGCTTGGCGTAATCGAGCAGAAGCTTGGTCAACACATCGGGAAATCGCTTGTATTCTTCGGCCAACCGGACGGCGGATTCCGGGCCGGGAGTCGAGAGGGCGTTCAAGAGTCCCTCTTCGATCTGGACATACCTCAGATTGAACCGTTTGTCATTGACCTGCTGATAGATCCTTCTGAGAACGATGTAAAGAAGAATGAAAAGGGCAAAAAGGATTAAAATGTAGACGCTGTAGCGGATGAAAACGACGAGGTGGTTCATCGGCTCGACTTAAAGAGCTGGCTGATTTTCACCAGGATCACCTGAGGCGAAAAAGGCTTGAGGATGTAATCGATCGCCCCGGCCTGGAGGGCTTTGACGATATCGGATTCCTGAGCCAGCGAACTGATGACAAAAACGGGAGGAGGCGGGCCGGGCTCGTTTTCTTTCAGGCGGGAAAGGAATTGAAAGCCGTCGGCTCCCGGGAGCATGATATCCAACAGGATCAAGTCCGGTTTTTCCCGGCCGATCGATTGAAACCCTTCCTCCGCGCTGGCGGCCATCAAGACCGTGTAGTTCTCTTTTTCCAAAAAATGATTTAGGAGCTTCCGGCTGATCGGGTCGTCCTCGACAATGAGGATCTTTTTCTTGCCGTTGACCGGGCCGGCCATGGCACCAGGTTGACGAGGGCTGGAGGCGACGGCCAATAGATCCGGCAAATTATTCATGCTTTTGAGAAGATGTTTGATCGTCTGCAGGCATTCCATTTCCTGTTTGAGGCTCTCTTTTTCCCGTTCTTCGGGGAGGAATCCGTCGAGCTTGCCCGTTTCGCCCGGCGCCGGACGAGATTTTTTTTGTCGCCTCTTGGCGGCCTTCCTTGACAGGCCTTTTTCCAAGGTTGCGATCCGCAGGTCCAGCGCCTGGACCTTGACGAATTCATCAAGCGCAGAATCGACCAAGTTTTCCAACTTGAGTTTGAATTCGGAAATCGTGGAAAGGCGATCCTTCATCTCTTTTTCCAGACCTGGGGTCGCTTTTTCAGCGTCTTCCTCGAGAACCAACATCAGGGAAGAGCTATCTTCAGGGGAGGGGCTTTTTTCTCGGGACGGCTCTGGGATAAAATTTTTGTCGGATTTCCGGGTTTCAGGGGCTTTCTTATTGACGAAGGCTTTGATTCGCATAGACCACTCTTTTTATGGCGAATATCATATTAAGGGGAATTTTGGAAAGTAAAATAGCCGGTTCGGATGATTCTAGGGGTGAATTTCCTTGTTTTTTATCACCTTGAAAGATTAGGGGGAATCCCCGGGAAATCCAGGGGAAAATCGCGTTTTGAAAGCCTGTCTGAGAACCGGCTTTTTCAGGGTCTCAGGATCCTTTCGATTTCCTTGGTGGCATTGGACAGGATTTCTCGGACCTGGCGGAGCTTTTCAGCCCCGGCGCGGCGGGCCGTCCGGCCGATGAGACCGCCCAGATCGCCAAAGGTATGCCAGATCTCGCTCAAGTCCTCATGGACTTCCTGGCGCCAGCCCCCCCACCAGTCGTGCATATGGCCTTTCATACTTTCCGTTTCCTTCTCCCGCTCGGCAAGAAAACGGCGTCCCTCATCGGTGATCGTGTAAATTTTTTTTCCGTCCTGCTGGGCCGATGTCACATAGCCCGTTTCCTCGAGCCACTGCAGAGTCGGATAGACGGCCCCAGGGCTCGGAGCATAAAAGCCGTGAAAACGATCTTCCAGATCACGAATGATTTCGTAGCCGTGGCTCGGCTTATCTTTTAAAAGGTCCAGAATCAGGTATTTAAAATCACCTTTATGAAACATGCGTTCTCCCCTCGGCCAAAACCCATATCTGTGTCTGTAAAACATGTCGAGCTCCAATCCATAAAACTCAATTTATGATATAAATAGATATATCTTGATATATATCAAATTAGTTGAAATTTTTTATTTGTCAAGTTTTTTTTAATTTCTTGAAATAAATCGCAGGCGAAATGCCGCCTGTTTATTGTCTTTCTTTCTCTACCCTTTTCATGAATTGATCAAAGAGACCTTCCAATCCACTGAAAAACGATATGTTATCCTATTCGATTCAAGGGCGCGGATCCCTGCGTACGCGGCTCAGGCCGGGCCCGCCGGCGAAATCACTTGGCGAAAGTGCCCGAATAAGGCTAAAATCAAAAGCATCTTGAAAAAAGGAAAGACGGACTCATGCGAAGCGACAAATCCCTGTGTTTTTTGATTATCGGACTCTTTCTTATGAGCGCGGCGGTCGTTTGGAGCGGAGAAGCCTCTCAGGCGGCCGAAAAAGAAACCGATCCTCTGGTTTTGAAGAAGCTCGATTGGTTCCAGGACATGAAATTCGGGCTGATGATGCACTGGGGCCCGTACAGCCAATGGGGTGTCGTGGAATCCTGGAGCATCTGCTCGGAGGACGAGCCCTGGTGCCGCCGCAGCTCGAACAATTATGTGGAATACAAGAAAGCCTACGAAGAGCTCGAAAAGACCTTCAACCCGCTCAAGTTCGACCCAGAGAAATGGGCCCGGGCCGCCAAGTACGCGGGTATGCGCTACGTCGTTCATACCACCAAACACCACGACGGCTTTTGTATGTTCGACACGGCCCAGACGGACTATAAGATCACATCACCCGAATGTCCATTCTCCAAGAATCCCAAAGCCAACATCGTCAAGGAGATTTTCGACGCTTTCCGGAAAGAAGGCTTCGGGATCGGCGCCTATTTTTCCAAGCCGGACTGGCATTCGCCGGATTACTGGGCGCCGGAATGGGCGACGCCGGACCGCAACGTCAACTACGACACGGAGCGCTACCCGGAGCGCTGGCAGAAATTCAGGGATTTCACCTACAACCAGATCAAAGAGCTGATGACGGGCTACGGCCGTGTGGACATCCTCTGGCTCGACGGCGGCTGGGTCAGGCCGTATCCCCCTCTGGATAAAAGCCTGAAAGGGCTGCTGAAAATGCCCTTCAACCAGGACATCAACATGCCGCGGATCGCGGCCATGGCCAGGAAGAATCAGCCCGGATTGATCATCGTCGACCGCACGGTCGCCGGCCGATACGAAAACTACCGCACCCCCGAGCAGGAAGTGCCGGAGAAGCCGCTGGACTATGTCTGGGAGACCTGCATGACCATGGGCAACTCCTGGTCGTATGTGCCGAACGACAAGTATAAATCGGCGAACAGGCTGATCCACCTGTTGGTGGATATCGTATCCAAAGGGGGGAATTTTCTCTTGAACATCGGGCCGAACGCCGAAGGCGAGCTGCCTCCGGAGTCCTTGCAGAGGCTTCAGGAGATCGGGGATTGGATGAAGGTGAACGGCGAAGCCATCTACGAGACGCGTCCCGTCGCCCCCTACAAGGAAGCCAAGGTCTGCCTGACGTCCAAGTCGGATGGATCGATCTACGCCATCTACCTGGCCGATGAGGACGAGAAGAGCCCGCCTTCGACGATCCTCCTCTATTCCCACGCTCCGGAGAAAAATGCCAAGATCCAGATGCTGGGGATCAAAGGATTTTTAAAATGGGAGAACGTCGGAAAAGGGGTCTTGATCCATGTCCCCGGTGCGGCCGTTCAAAATCCTCCCTGCCGGCATGCCTGGACGCTTAAAATAACGTGATCTCTTCCATTTCGTGCAGGGAAAAATCGTCTCTAAATCCTCCATGGTCGCTTCGGCTGTCTCCGGATCTTTACGCTTTTCGACCCTGACGAAATGGAAGAGAACCCAATAACAAATTTTAGAAATGCTTCCCGAATTGAACGGAGAGGACATGAAGGAAAAACAAAAGAGGCAAGATAGGTTTTTTTGAAAAAATAAACGTGGGCTTTTTTCTTTTTTAACAGGAGGATTGTTCATGTGGTTTGTAGGCGCCCTGGCTATACAAGGATACGCGGCGGAGAGAACCTGGCTCAAAGGCTACCACAAAACCATCGCCGGCGAGACCATCGGCTATCACTCGCCCTATCCGGATGCGACGTCCGCCCTTCTGGTCCGGGCCACGGACGGGACGATGTCCATCGAATGGGAGACCGAACCCGTCCCCGCCGATTTTAACGAGCCGTTTGCCACCTTCATCTGGATGGCCGGACTGGCCAGTCAAAAAGGCGCCCACAAGTTCTTTCTGACCGTCGACGGCGAGCCCTTGTTCACATTCAACGCGGCCAAGGACAGTTCGGAAAAATCCTGGGAATTCCCCGGCAAGGAAGAGGCTTCGCTGTCTTTCGAAGCGACGATGGTCGACCAATTCCAGGAGCTGTTCGGGTTCATGTTTCTCAAGCTCCCGAAATCGTTGTTGACACCCGGCCAACCGGTCCGGATCAAAGTCGTCGGAGAAGACGGAAAGAGCCGTGACTGGTTCATGGTGTTCCAGTATGACCTGGAATCCAGGCTCGGCGCGGTCGGTGAGCAGGCGCTTGTCCGCAAAGACGGGAAGCTCTTTCAACACGTCAGGATCGACATCAGCCATATCGCTCCTTCCGCAGAAGCCGTGATCTCGACCGACTCCGGTGAAAAAATGCAGACGCGGCTAAAGACGGGATACAACGCCATCTATATTCCCGTCGAAGCCGTGGCCCAAGAAAAAGATATCAGCCTGTCCGTGAGAATCGATGGACGGCCCGTCCAAAAAGAAACGGTCCGGCTCAAGCCCGTCCAGAAACGCGAGCTCTTTCTTCTCCCCCATTCCCATGTCGATATCGGCTATTCAGACCTTCAAGTCGCCGTCGAAAAGAACCACTGGAAATATTTTGAGCAGGCCATCGAGCTCGCCCAAAAGACGGCGGGCTACCCGCCCGGGGCAAGGTTCAAATGGAATGTCGAGGTCCTCTGGGCCGCCGAGACCTATTTAAAGCAGGCTACGGACGAAAAACGGCAGGCCTTCATCGATGCCGTTAAAAAAGGATGGATCGGGCTCCAGGCGCTCTTGGCCAACGAGCTGACGGGCCTCTGTCATCCGGAAGAGCTGTTCCACCTCACGGAATTTGGCCGTGATCTCGCCAAACGATACGGACTCTCCATCAACTCGGCCATGATCACGGACATCCCGAGCTACACCTGGAGCCTCATCCCGGCCTTGGCTCAGAGCGGAGTCAAATATTTTTCCAGCGGGCCGAATTACATGCCCAATTTGCCTGACGGCGGAGACCGAATCGGGAGGACCCTCAAAGTTTGGGGGGATCGGCCTTTTTACTGGGTCTCTCCGTCCGGCGCGGAAAAAGTCCTGTTTTGGATGACCGGCCGGGGCTATTCCTGGTTCCACGGCTTGAACATGGGCAATATCAGCCTGGAAAAAAGGCGGCCGATCTTTGATTATCTCCGGGAGCTCGAGGACTCGGGCTATCCCTATTCCATGGTCCAGGTGCGCTATACAGTCGGAGGGGACAACGGGCCGCCGGACCCCGACCTCTGCGACTTCGTGAAAACATGGAACGAGGAGTATGAATCGCCGAAATTCGTGATCGCCACATCCCAGGAGATGTTTGGGGAATTCGAGCGCCGCTATGCCGAAAAAATTCCCGCCGTCAGGGGCGATTTCACGCCGTACTGGGAGGACGGCGCGGCCTCGACGGCGCTGGAAACGGCGATGACCAGAACGAGCGCCGCCCGGCTCGTCCAGGCGGAGGCGCTGTGGGCCATGATCGATCCGGACAATTTTCCGGCTGTGGAATTTTCCGAAGCCTGGCGCCAGATCGTCCTGTTCGATGAGCACACCTGGGGCGCGGCGGACAGCGTCAGCGATCCCGACGGTGAAAACGCAAAAACCCAGTGGGCCTATAAACAGGCCTTTGCCCGAGAGGGAGAAAAGCAGTCCCTGGCCTTGTCGGAGGCCGCCCTGAAAAAGCCGATGCCGGCCGCCCCCAAAAAAAATCTCCGGCAGGTCATCGATATTTTCAACATTACGTCCTGGCCAAGGACGGATGTCGTTTTGATTCCGAAAAACCTCAGCGGACCCGGGGATCTGGTGAAGGATGAAAGCGGCAATCCTGTTCCCTCCCAACGCCTCTCGAGCGGTGAGCTGGCCGTGCTCGTCGGCGACGTGCCGCCGTTCGGGGCAAAGCGCTACTCCATCGAGAAGGGAAAACCCCTGCAAAGGGGCGCTGCCCGGGCGGAAGCATCCCGGTTGGAAAACGGGCTGATTTCCGTCTCCGTCAACCCCAAAACGGGGGCCCTGTCCGGATTCAAATGGAAAACGTATAAAGGCATTGAATTCGTCGACGAATCCAAAGGCTTCGGGCTGAACGAATATCTTTATGTCCCTGGAAAAGACCCGAAAAAAGCCCATGGAGCAAGCCGGGTCAGGATCTCGGTCAAAGAAGCCGGGCCGCTCCTGGCCTCGCTGTTCATTGAATCCGATGCCCCCGGAAGCGAGAACCTGAGAACGGAATTGAGGATCTTCGAAAGCCTGGAACGCCTGGACATCATCAATCTTTTGGATAAAGCCAAGGTCCGCGAAAAAGAGAGCGTTCATTTCGCTTTTCCCTTCAAAGTCCCAGACGGCGCTCTCCGGCTGGACCTGGGATGGGGGACCATCCGGCCGGAATCCGACCAGATTCCCGGATCCTGCAAGGACTATTTCTGCGTCCAAAATTCCGTGGACATCTCCAACCGGGATTACGGACTGACCTGGGTCAGCCTGGACGCACCGCTTGTCGAAATCGGCCAAATCACGGATGAATCGGCCGTCAAGAAAGGCGTCCGTGCCTGGCGGACCGAGTTCGAGCCGTCACAGACGATCTACTCCTATGCCATGAATAACTACTGGCATACCAACTATAAGGCCGACCAGGAAGGCGGCGTGACGTTCCGATACTCTGTCCGTCCCCACCAGGGCTGGGAGGCTGCCGAAATCAAAAGGTTCGGCCTCGAGCGGAGCCAGCCGCTGGTCGTGGCACCCTCCGCCGAAAACTCAAAGTGGCCCGCGGCGTCCCTGCTCGAAGTCGAGCCGTCCGGCGTGATCGTCGCTTCGCTCAAGCCCGGCGCCGACAAAAAATGCTGGATCGCGAAACTGTACAACGCATCCGGCCGGCCGGAAACTGTCAAGCTCCGGGGGCCGATCTGCCGGGAAGGCTCGATCTATCTGAGCAACCCCTCCGAGGACCGTCTGGAAAAAGCTCCGGAATCCATCGCTCTTCTTCCCTTCGAGATTGTGACTTTGAGGATCGAAAAATAAACTCTAGAGGTCCAACTTCAGGCCGAAACCCCAGCTGCTTTCGGTGAAAAAGGAGAACTCCGAGACCAGGGCCAGGTGCCGGCTGAGATGCCAGTTGAAGCCGAGCATCATGCTGAACAAGCCCTTTCCCTTGGCTTCGATTTCCTGATCAAGGGCAAGCGGTTGGAACGTGCCTGAGATCTTGCTGAATTTGAAGCCGAAATAGCCGGCGAACTGGAAAACCCGCAACCCGAAATCCAGACTGCCCTGGTACTTTGTCAGGCCGAATTTCTCATAATCTCCACTTTGGGAGGACTGGAGACGGGCAATCTGGAAATCCAGGCCGATGCCGCCCCGGACATTGATGGAGTGACCGTCTTCCTCGGTAATATCGACTTCACCGACCATCAGGCACTTCAGCCCGCCGCCGAAATAGAGGTGCCTGCCGTCCTGGATATAAGAATTAGGAAAATCCGAAGAGCCGAGAAAACCGTAGAGATAGACATAATCCGTTGCTTCAAACCCTACGGTTGCTTTGTAGATGTCCCGGCTGATTTCCTGTCTGGCGCCGGCCAGGCTGAAATCCCGAGAGAGGTGCTCGTAGGAAAGCTGGAAGGAAAAAGAGGAAACGTCCGCCGCCGTCCCCACATCCTGGGCGGGTGAAACCAGGGGAGCGAAAAGCACACATGCCGCGAGAAAGAAATATTTATTCATGGCCACCTTCCGATTCGAAACAAACGTTCGGTCACGTCTCATTAGATAAGACGAAAAGCCGGACAAAAAGGTTTATGGTGCCCGGCCTTGTTTAATGGAGAAAGTCCTACAGATGAAATTTATTGAAATGGTTCTCTTCCATTTCGTATAGGTAGAAAAGGGAACCGATCTGGAGACAGCCGAAGCGACCATGGAGGGTTTAGCCTTCCCGAGCCCTCCTTCGAGGGCAGCCGGCTCGGAAGAAGCCGGCCGGCGAAGTTGTCTGAGCTTCCCGGCGAACATCCGTAAAATCGAGGCCGGGAAGCGAGTTCTGAGCCGCCGAGAAGGAGGGCTCGGGAACGGCGTGAAAAACCCGGATGGAGAGCGAGGCCGTTTCCGGATCGGTTCCCAGACAATTTTCCCCAAAGGAAATGGAAGAGAACCATTGAGATTAAATCCCGATCAGCATGGTCTCGGAAGCTTTTCAAAGATAGGGGGACAGAGGGAGACCGTTTTTAGGCGGCTTCGTTGATCATCCGGATGTCTTTGAACCTGCAGAAATACCCCATCTCTTTGGTAATATCCCCATAGCAGGTTTGCCGATGGAGTCCGCTCGTCCAGTTCTGCCAGAGCCTTTCCGCGTCGCCGTCCACTTTGACAGTGATCTTCGTCCGGCAGCCCCTGTCGTCCGAAAGGGCGACCGGAGTATCGATGATCGAGCCTGTGAAATAGCGCAGCTGGTCCGTGCCGATCAAAACAGCTTGGGTGACTTTTTCGCCGAGGCGCATCTTGACCTGGGGGACGACCCCTTCCTGGCGCTCCATGACCGACCTCAGCTTATAAGAGGCCGCCGGCCCGCTCGGCCCGTCCATTTTCGGCGTCCCCATGCAGTGGGCAAGGATGATGCCGTTCTTGGATTCATCCATGGTCGGGTCACTGACGAATCCCGGTTTTCCGGCCAGCCCCTGGAATAGGATATGGGTCATCGCGCAGCGCAAATCCGATTCGCAAATGCCGCCCCATCCCATGTTATTGAGCCGGGCGAATCCGAGACAGGGATAAGCCGGCAGCTTGATCGTTTTATCCCACATCGATCCGTAGCAGTCCACTGTCATGACGGTCGCCTCTTCCGCATCCAACAATTTCTCAAAGGCCAGAGCTAGCTTGCAGGACTTGAAGATATCATCCTTGGCGGGCTCAACAATCTTCTCCGCCTGTCGAATCCATAACTCGGTTTCGGCCTTCGCCTCTCTGTCGCTGATGCCGTTATACACATCGACCATCTGCTCAAGACCGATGGGCTTAATCTCCGTCCCGAATTTCTGTCTGACTTTTCCGGCATACTCCGCGAAGTTGTTCGTGGTGAGGTTTAGGATCTTGCCTTCCCGGAAATGATGGATCGCCCGGAAAGGCCGGATGGCGACGGCCAGCTGCTTGAGATCGCTGCTCAGGATGCACTCCATCCTGGCTCCCAGCGGCTGCTTGCGCAAGTCGCCGAACATGACCCATTCATGCCCGGAATAGGGAATGGCAAAAACCATGGTCGGCTTCTCCGCTCGGAGGATTTCCTGGAGGACGGACCATATTTCAATATTGAGATGAATGACAAGAATTCCATCCACGTCCAAAAGCCTGTTCCGAAGGCCCTGGACCTGCTCCGGAGAAGTGACCATCTCATCGACGGTAAATTCCACGTCGGCCATTTCGTCCTTCAGTTGGCCGAAAGCGCTTTCATAGACCCCGATTTCCTTTTTGAGATCGAGATTCGGTTTTGGCCAAAGGCCTTGAGACGATCCCATGTAGAGCCTGGCCACCTTGACTTTTGAGCGCCTGTTGCCCGGGCTGATCGGCTTCGTTTTCCCCTGGGCGGCCCCGAGCGGCCATAATCTCGGGCCGCAAAAATAAAAAGCGCTCCCGGCCAAAGCCAGCTGGAGGAAATCTCTCCGCTTGATGTCGTCGTTCATGTCGGCCTCCACAATTTATGAATTCAAAAATTTACTTCTCGTCAGCTTCGGAACGTCACCGGCCCGCGTCTCTTTTTCTTGGCACTCTCTCCCGCCTGCGATCGGCCGTCGGGCCGGGCTCAAGCCGACTCGCCATCCCGGTAGCCGGGCTGCATCCAGGGAAGGTTTTTGTGCTCGAAAAAGGGATTCAAGTCGGCCCGGATTTTCTTCATCTCTTCGGCATCCATCGCTTTAAACGTCTTCAAGATCTCCATATTTTTCTTGACGACCTCTACGCTGTCTGTTCCGATGACGACGGCATGGACAAGAGGCAGGCTCAAGGCGTAGCGGATGAGCTGCTCGGGTGTCACGGTTTTGACGGTCTCTCTCGGCCGGATGGCTTTGATGATCATGATCCCCATTTTCTTCCCGGCCGCGGCGGGGATGGCGTCCTGCTCCAAGTCCCCTCTGCGTTCGGCATAATGATTCAAGGCGATGAGCATCGTGGCGAAATCATAGCGGTTGACCATGGCCTTCATCACCTCGGCCGACATATGCCCGGAGAAACCGATGAACCGCGTTGTTTTTTCGTCTCGCGCTTTGAGCAGGACTTTCAGGACGCCGTCTTTCGCGCCGATCCTCTCCACTTCTTCCAAGGTTGAAATGTTATGGATCTTGAGGATGTCCAGTTTATCGGTCTGCAGCCGCCTCAGGCTTTCTTCGAGGTGGCGCATGCCTTCGTCATAGGTCCGCTTCTGGATTTTTGTCGACAGGATGACTTCCTTCCGCCGGGTCTTCAGAACCAGTCCGAGCCGTTCTTCGCTGACGACTTTATCGGTCCCGTAATCGTGGGCGGTGTCCCAATAATAAAATCCGTGGTCCAGGGCATACGTCAAAATCTCCACGCTTTTCCCCGCATCTTGGACCGCGCAGAACCGGCTGCCGCAGCCGATGCCGATGCGCGGGACGACAAGGCCTGTTTTTCCCAGGCTGACCGTCGGAAGCCCCTTGGCATCATGGACGGCTTTTTCGGCGGACAACAGTTCCCGGGAGGGGCCAAGCGCCCCCAGGGCGACCGTGGAGGCAGCCCAGGTCTTCAGAAAATCGCGGCGATTCATGCCTTTATTTTTCATGGAACCCCCTTCATTTTTTGAACGTGTTTCCCCAGAGTTTGATATCGGCAAAGCTTCCCGTGTCATCAAAAGACCCGACGCCGACGAGCCCGTGGTCCAGGATTTTATCCGCGGCCGTGAGAATAGGCGTGGACATGTCATCCAGGTAGGCTTTGATCTCGCCTGTCGCCGCGTCAAAGCTGACCTTGAAATCGTGGAATTTGAGGTCTGTCAGGCGGTAGATGGACTTTCCGGGAGGTTCGCGGTTGATTTTCACCCGGTCTTTGCCGTTGACAATAGCGATGACATTGTGCATCTCATCGCTCGACGCGCTGAAATGGACATAATAGAAATGGGTTTCATCCTGAAAATGAAAGAAAATGCATATGTCCCGCTGATTGACGGCAGGATCGGTCTTGCACTTGGTCCGGCCCGTGAAAACGAAGCTCGTCACGTCGAAGTCCTTGAGCAGCGACCAGGAGGTCGGAGCCCGAACCTTGCCCTGTTCGCCGGGAGCGGTGAGCCGATAGACGAACGAGCCTTCCTCCTTAGCCACTTGCCAGTGCTCGGGACGATTCGGCAGCCAGGCGCCGGCTTCTCCGTCCTTGAAATCATCGGCGAACAACAAGGGAAGTTGGACGGCACCTTCTTTCGCTTGAGACGCGAAGAGAAGAGCGTTCGCCTGATCAAAGCATAAAAAAAAGGCAAAAAGCACGATTGCCCATAGCCCGGCGTTTGCTTTTGAAAAAAATACCATCG
>Ga0315289_10005144_pt1 | contig 19387 bp, 34 predicted proteins | sample YL17G11_40_MG_FD_203452 | JGI IMG/M metagenome (GOLD analysis project Ga0315289, IMG submission 203452) | Sediment microbial communities from Yellowstone Lake, YNP, Wyoming, USA - YL17G11_40 | ecosystem: Environmental > Aquatic > Freshwater > Lake > Sediment | place: USA: Wyoming | collected...
ATGATTTAATATTAATCTCGATTAGATGAAGTTAATAAATTGTTGAAACAATTTTACTTCTTTAAAGGAGAAATCATATGGCAATTACGAAAATTCGTGGAAACACGCAGATCATGGATCAAACCATCGATCTGGGAAGATTAGAAGCAGCATTCCTTACCTCATCTACTGGTAACTGGAACATCACTAACGGCACCAAAAATGCACTTATCACAGGTATACAACTTATGCCCACAGATGATTCTGATGTGGCATCTAAATGGTATGTTGACCAGCGAGCAGAGTTTGGTGTGGAATGGAAAATGGGTGCTCAGTATGCAACATCAACAGGTGGTGTTGGAACGTACAATGCTGCTGGTGGCCCACTTGGAACAGGAGCATTTACAAGTGTAAATTTAACTAGTACAGGTGTTTTCGATCTTGGTGGTCGCACTGTTCTTGTGGGTGATCGTGTTCTTGTCAAAGATCAATCAGATCAAAAACAAAATGGTATTTATATCGTAACCAGTACTGGTGCTACTGGTGGTATATATAGATCAACAGATATGGATGGTACTCCTACCAATGAGGTTTCGGTTGGTGTATCTACTATGGTGGACTTCGGGTATGTGTACAAAACAACAGGCTGGACAGTTATTTCACCTCCTGGTTATTCTGGGGGAGGTATACTTACTCTTAATACTGACGATATTATCTGGACTCAATTTTCAGGTATTGGGTCATATACAGCGGGTGTTGCTCTTGAACTGCACCTTGGTACTGAATTCAATGTGTTAGTTGATAATGCCTCTATTGGTGTTAATGGAAGCAACCAGCTTGAGGTTAAGACTGCTGGAATTAAAGACACAATGATCGATTGGGGAACCAGCACGGGACAAGTGAGTGGTGGCGATATCCCGATTGCTGACGCTGGTGATTATTTTACTATTAACACTGTTGAAGCTGCATTGCAAGAACTTGCAGGTGGAACCATTGGGGCAAAATCTTTCATGACGATAGACACTCCTTTTGGTACTGACCCTGTTGCTGATACTGCTACTGATACACTTACTCTGCAAAGTTCGAGTGGTGCTATCCAGATTACAGGCAATGCTGCAACGGATACAGTTGATTTCACTATTGCAGTGGACGGTATCAAAGATACGATGATCGATTGGGGAACATCTACGGGACAAGTAGACGGTGCAGATATCCCTGTTCTTGATCCGGGTGGATACTTTACATCTACTGGACGTAATGTTCAGGATATGTTGCAAGAGATTGGTGCTGGACTAGTTGGTTCAAAATCTTTCAAAACGATTGATACCCCTCTCGGTACTGATCCTGTAGCTGACTCAACAACAGACACCTTAACTCTCACGGCTACTGATGGTGTTATTACGATTACGGGTAATTCTGGTACTGATACAATCGATTTTGGTATTGCTGCTAGTAGCATCAAAGACAGCATGATAAACTGGGGTACTTCAACAGGACAAGTTTCAGGTGGAGACATCCCAATTGCTGACATAGACAACTACTACAGTACAGATAATGTAGAAGCAGCCCTGAAGCAGATTGGAGATGGTCTTGTTGGCCCTTATTCCTTCAAGACAATTAGCACTCCTTCAGGTACAAGCCCTGTAGCAGATATCGTAGCTGATACTCTTACCCTGCTAAGTGCTGGCCCAATTACTATTACTGGTAATTCTGTTGCTGACAGTATAACTTTCGGTATCGGGAATGCTGGTATCAAAGATTCAATGGTGGATTGGGGGACATCAACAGGCCAAGTGAATGCCGAAGATGTACCAATTATAGATATCAACAACTACTACACATCAACAGGTGTTGAAGGTGCCTTAAAAGAGATTGCTCAACTGTTACCGGGATTGGGTGTTACTGAGATTACTGGTGAAGCACCAACAGTTACTAACAATTCATATACAGTTACTCTTGCAAATACTCCGAAAGCTGGTACTGCTGTGCATGTATACCTCAATGGTTTACGTCAACAGTACACTGCGGATTATACTAGAGCAGGTACGACTATAACATTTGTGGATAAATTCAGAACAAATGATGTAGTGTTAGTAGATTATTATCGTGTATAATAGTTAATATATTAACCGTGGGATTTTTCCCACGGTTAATATTATTCTATCTTAGGATATTATATGAAGAACAATGAATTTAGAAACAAAACCTCAATTGACCAACTCATTAAAGAATCTGAATTTAATCCTAATAAGAAACTTCCAGATAGTTATCAAATAGATGATTGTCTTGAAATAATATATAATAAGACATTTGAAATTACATTATAATTAAGGGGAATTGTTATGAAATTTGCTGGAATGAACAATCTTGATGAACTTATTAAACATGCTATTCATGAAAAACCGGGTGAATCAGCAGAAGATATCTATGGTAAAGATGTAGAAGAGATGCCAATTAAACTTCAAAAAAAGCAATTTGGTACAGAACCTAAAAAGAAGATTACGGATTCTGATATAGCAGATTATGAAGCTAGGGAGGATACTCGGCATGAATATCCAATTAAAAGGTCATCTGATAACTTTATTGCAGAGGATGTTTATGAGGAATCTAGTGAGCCAGAGCCTCAAGAAGAAGATATATTCTTTGGTGATGAACGAGGGAAAACTATTGTATCTTGTTCTGGAAAAGTTATAGGAACATTTCATGAAGAAGAGGAAGCTAGGGCTTTTATTAAAAGGTGGATGGAGAAAGAGAAATACTGGCCTAATGTTTGGTTTGTTAGTGACCACGGAAATATGCATTTGGTAACTGACCTTGGAGGAATAGAAAAGCAAGCCGCTGTTGATTTCTCTAGTTTTAAAAAAGTTATAAATGATTTTCAGATAGATGAAGCTACTGCCAGAGAAGTTCTTAAACTTATTCAATCCCCTAAAAGAAATGAAACAGCCGAAGCAATAATGGATAAACTTGATGAACTTATCAATGGCTCCGGGGTAGAAGCTCTTCGTCATGAAAATGCACATGTGGATAGTTATTATGGAGATATTATTGGAACGTATGTTAATACAGGAGATACCTATAATCCTACAATAGTTCATGATAGTGAAACAGGGGAATTCATATTAACAACGTGGGGAGATTTTTATGAAGGTTGGGAGAAAGAACATCCTGAAGAAGAGGATGATATTATTGATAGATTACGGGATAATATTGAACATGTAGCATATATCTTTTTTGAGAAACTAGCTGGAATGAATATTGTGAATGAAGAGGAATTGGAAGACTTAACAAGCAGTTATGACACTGTAGAAAATCTGTCTGAATTTCTTGGTGCAGAAACAGTAAGCAAACTTATTAGAGATATCGATCAAATTGAAAAGAACTACTTTGGCGATAATAAGAAGGCTAAAGAAGAAGAACTGGCAGATACATATTTTAATAATTATGTGAAGAATGAGTCTCAAAGAAAAGATAAGGAATTGTCTGATGCAGGACAAATGCAATTCTTTCAAAAAGAAGAAATGTAAATAATATTGGGAGAAGATATCGCATGGACTTTAATAATATAAAAGATATTGATGAACTGTTGGATTCGGCGCAAGATAGATTTAAAGATGCAAATGAGCATACTGAAGTATTTGCTAATTTTTTAGATGATGCTCTTAAATCTGGCCGACAATTATTTGTTTTATGTAATTCATTTAGAAGCTTGATGTTTAATATAATTAAAGAGAATAAACTATCTTTTATAGATAATACTACCCAAGAAAATACATTTAATTATATTGAAAAGATTGATCAAGAGGCATATCAAGTTAGTAAGTCTATTGAAAAGGCTCGTGATTATCTTGGGAATCCAAGAAATAATCCAACCATGGAAAAAGCTTTGGCAGGGGCAGGTTTGCAATCGGAACCCAATAAGGAAGAAAGCATGGAGGATCAGGAAGCTAAAGAACGGGCAGAGTTCCCTATGAAATATCTAAAGTCTATTGGTTTTTGAGTGATAAAAAAGATATTACAATCTAAAGTTTCTTGGGAAGAATAACTAATGGCGCGAACTAAGATTGATGGGCATGAACAGATACAGTCGGAAACTATTGATGAGCTTGAGATTAGAAATCAGGGAATATGGGCTGAAGACTTAAATACGACAAGTACAGGTCATGCAGTTATAATAAGATTATTTTCCAGTACTGGGTTAGCATTGCAATCTACAGGAGTAGATTCAGGTACAGGCACAGTAACGCTGGCTGTCTCAACAGGGTATATACAATTAGTCCACAGGCCCATTGATCAACTTGTACATGCTATTGCTGAGACAGCATACTATGAAGTTACAAGGGTAGCTGGAAAAGTCACACAAGAAACTTTTTGGACAAACAGTGGAAAGACAACTAAGATTCGAGAAATTGATTATACTTATGCGGGTGCCCTTGTAACCCAGATGGTTACAAAACAATATGATTCACTTGGTAACCTTATTATAGGTGAGACCTTGACTGAAACAATTAACAGAACAGGCGTAAATGTTGATTCTATCACATCTGTCTTGAGTTAATATATATTTCATGTCGAATAAATTAGAAGCTTGGGAGTTCTGGTTCATTATGACAATGCTAAGTGCAATTATGATTATTGGGTTCATCATTTTAATATTGTATATATAGTGAGATACTATGAGCGGTGTAGTTTTAATACAGCCTATTCAACTAGCAGATGAAGCAAGTCATCTACTGTCTATTACTTCAACAGGATCGGCCAAAGTTGTCCTGACTTCATCTGGAAATGTTCAGACGACTGTTACGAATACTCCTAATGTTCATGTAACCAATACCCCAAGTGTTATAATAACTTCATCTGGGATAATTCCTGCAAGTCAAAGTGGAACGTGGAACATCACAAACATAACTGGGACTATATCCCTTCCAACAGGAGCTTCAACTTCTACGGGGCAGGCAACCACCAACACAAAACTTGATACCATTGATACAGATATAAAGGCATCACAACCTCGTAAGTTGCAGGATGGCTCTGGTAATGCAATCACGTCTACCAGTACGGGTCTAGGTCATAGAGGATTAGATGTTAATATTTTGGATACTCCTCACTTTATTTTAACTTCTTCAGGAGTTATTCAAGCAGCACAAAATGGAACTTGGAATATAACAAATATAACTGGTACTATTTCTTTACCTACGGGGGCTTCAACTTCCACAGGTCAGGTTAATACCAATGCCAAATTGGACATTCTTAACAGTTCTACTGGCATAGTTAATACGAAATTAACTACGATCAATACTACAATTACAAATAGCCAAGGAAGCGTAGAGGCTGGAACTGTTGCAACAAAATCTACTTTGGTAGGTGGGCAATATAACAGCACTCTTCCTACCCTGACAACAGGACAACAAGCTGCCATTCAGGTTGATTCAAGAGGTAGAATAATTCTTAGTTCGACAGGAGCAGCAACTGTCAATCAAGGCACTGCCAACACTGCTACAAACGGCTGGCCTGTAAAAGTTACTGATGGAACATCTGTAGTCAGTGTCAGTACAAACTTAGAGATACGTTCTTCTGATACAGTTAATCATGGTGGAGTTAATGGTGCTATTACAGTAGGTGTTAGTGCTACCGAAGCGAAAGTTGGCGCATCAAAATTAACCAATAGAAAACTCCTTACCATCTTTCACAATGGAAATGGTACTTTGTATTGGGGATACTCAAACGCTGTTACTACTGCAAACGGCACACAGATATTCAAAAACACCATGTTGGCTCTTCCTGTTGGAGATGGAACAAGTATCTGGTTGATATCTAATATTGCGGGTCAAGATGTTCGTATAACGGAAGGTGCTTGATGAGTAATGTGTACGTAACATCTGTCGCTGATGCGATTCCCTTTGATCCAACATTGCCAAACGCAACTCCGCTTCATGGGGCACCTCTTGTATATAGCAGTACGGGAGCTATCTGGAAGGCTGGAACGACTAACTTTTCAGCCCATGCTCCCACACATTTGCCAAGTGGCTCTGATCCCTTAACCACAGCGGTTCCTGTTTCTATCGGGATAACAACAAACAAATTGGGATCAGCGGAGAGTTTTTCAAAAAGCGACCATGAGCATAACATTGATAAGCTGGTTTATAATATTCGATCACCGAATACAAGTACAACAGCCACAACACTAAATGGGACGCTGACATTAACAGCTACCTCAAAAACAGTCCAGTACATAACTGGAACTCAAAATGGATACAGCATAGTCACTCCAAATGCCACGGGGTTATTGATTGGACAGATATTTAAAATATACAATCAAAATACTTATCCTGTTTTAGTCAAAGACCCCGGAGGAAATATACTTATAACCATTGGTGCTGGAGCAACTGCCGAAGGAATTTTACAGTTCAATAGCACTGCGAATGGAACTTGGTTGTGGGTACAAAACGAGATAGGAACTGCATCTGGAATTACAAACTACAAAGTTACATCTGTAACACCTTTTACTACATCATCTGCATCATATGTGTTGATTACAGACATGACAGTCACTCCTGTTGCGGGAACGTATGCTGTGTGGTACAACCATGCTCTGACCCAAACATCTGGTTCTAAAACCCACTGGGTATCATTTTTTATAGATAGTTCTCAAGTACTTGATTCTGAAAGAAGTCAGGACTCTGCATCAGGGAAAGAGCAAAATGAAATGATCCTGTCAGTTATACAAGTCAATGGTTCTCAAACGATAAATGTAGAAGCATATTCAAATACTTCTATCACGATTAATGAAAGAACACTTCTGGCAATAAGATTGGGAGCCTAAAGGAAATATTATGAGTTCATATGAATATACAAAAGAAGTCTACAACGCTGACAGGTTGATTCAGGAAATACGTTTAAGCAGTATCACTGTTGCCTTTGATTATCTTACAGGCAATGGCTCTGCGCTTATTTTGTACTTCAAGACAGATTTGTCTGACCCTGAAAAAACAACACTTGATACCATTGTAGCTAACCATTCTGGAGAACCTCTTCCCGATGATACTATTTCTAAAGTTGAAGTTACGAATACTGCTGTTGCAACTCAATCGCGTTTGGTTTACCCTGTTGAGACATTGACGCAATGGCTCAAAGTTCGTCCAAGAAGATTGGCTGGAGACTTGTATCTTAACTTTATTTATTTTACAACTACTAGCACAGGGAGTTTTGATGCTGGTGGAGATGCAACTTTCTCTATGAGTCTCAATGCGGGTCACACAAAAACATACATAGATTTTTGTCCTACATTTAATTATGAGGCTGGTGGTGGTAGTATTAAATTGCTTAGTGGCCTAACTTCAGGATATTGCAAAGTTAAATTTATAGGTGCTCCTGACTATCCAGTAGAATATGGAGGGAGTGTTGAATTTGTAAGAAATAAAAGGTTAGGGCCTGACTACGTCGATTATACAAATGATGACATTGACCCAAAACTTATGAAATATATTGCACAATATCCGGGTATTAATAAACTTAGATTAGAAGTGACACATGAAGCAGATGCAAAGATTGATTTTGAATATTATTTAGTAATCTCAGTTAATTTGTAGGTAAGCCAGAAAGATGAGGTGTGCTAGTGACCGAACTAAATTACAAATGTTTACTTCAAGCATGCGACATTATTATAGTTTCTAGGAATAAAAACAGGTTATGCAAGCTCTTAAATAATATCTTTGGTAATACTGCTTTTCCTACTTTTAATATCTTTCTTTTTCTGTTTGATGATTTGTGTGCTATTACTAATTCTATGGGAGTTCAAAATAGAAAGTTGTTCCTTTATGATAGCGATGTAACAACTGTTTTAGCACTTCGTTGTTCAAATTTAACATATATACAAAGAAATATAATTATAGAGAATGCTTTGCAGCAAGCAGCGGATAAGCATTCTTTTGTTTTCAAAAGAGTTAAAAGAAAAGCTCTTTCTTGTACGAGGTTTATCACACAATGTTTTTTGGATGTTGGTATCATTCTTTTTCCTGATAAGTCTCCAGAAACTGTTACTGTTGATGATTTTCTTAACTGTTCTTTACTAGAAAAGATAATAATAAATGAATGCCAATAATTTAATTCAGATGATAGGAGAGACAGATTATGAATAGCTATAATTACATGGAAGTTGATACATGGAAAAGAAACAAATCTATCTTGTTAATGTTTTATTCCTATTTTTCGATAAGTATGTTAGCAAACCTGAGGCAGTTGGTGAGAAAGTGGCACATGCTGTCATCAGCGCAGTGCATATGCTTTATCCAGAAGGAGCGGGATGCCCTAAATCCATCATCGGGGCAATTCGTAAAGAGTGGGTCGCAAAGTTCACAGTTGGTTTGATGAGAGTTTTGTTGGATAAAAAGGAATAAATATGGATGAAGCCTTTAAAATTGCTGACTCGATTGTTAGGTGGGTTACTCCTATTGTTGGTGCTTTTATTACTCTTCTTGTTTTTATTTATCGTAGCAAGATAAAGGAATTGGAGAGATTGATAGATGAGGAGAAGGTGGCTAGAATAAAGGAGATAGCAGATGTTATGCAAGAAATGAACACATATGAAAATGAAAGAAAGTTAGCTCACAAAGACCTACTTAGTATGTTTAAGGAGGGTCTTAGAGAGGAACGTGAATTCAGGACTGATATGATTATTAAGCAATCCAATCAGATTGAAAAGATATTTGAGAAAATAGAGGCTGTTCACGTATCTATAGAAAAATTGGATACAAGAGTAGAGGGTCACATTGTTAATCAAGATAAAATATGTAAATTGAATCATGAATAAATGTAATGGTTAATCATTGTAACTTGAAAATAACGTATCACCAAGAAGAGGCTACGGGTCATATTGTGCTGGACGGAGATTTAGATATTATTAGTAGAAAACTTATAGACAAACAATTTAATGAAATATTTGATAAGGTGAATAGATTGGAGGTTAATTTAGATTTAGTTGATTATATTGATTCCTCCGGTCTTGCTGCTTTGTTTTCAATAGCGCGTTCTATGTTGAAAAGTAACAAGCCTTTGGTTATTAGTGGTGCGAATAGTAGAATAAAGAATTTGTTCAAAATTACTAATTTTGAGGAATATTTAGAGGAATTTCCTGTCGATAATAAAGATAATACAAAATGATATTATGGAGACTTATATGAAATATGTTATTGATGAGAAGCTGGCTAACGCCATTTTAAACTATCTTATTAGCCGTCCTTATGTAGAAGTAGCAAATCTAATACAAGGTTTGCATACAATGGTTCCATATGATGGGCCTAGTAGGGATTTAAAAAATGGCCCAGTAATACCACCGCTCCACTCAGATATTACAGCAATGCCGCCCTTTACAAAAGCCTTAAAGTAGTAAAATGTATCAATATAGGTTAGATTTTAAAGGGCAGATTCGTCTGTCCTTTTTTATCATATCAATTTCATTTGGGGGGAGGTTGCTATGGAGTACTATATTCTTGCAGGGGCGTACGTACTTGTTCTTGTTTTAATTATTCGGATTATATTCTCAATAAAGATAAAGAAAGGAGTTAAATAATGAGTATAGATTATAGAGAATTCAATCCAAATTTAGATCATAAAAAGGTAAAAGAAACTACTGAGTTTCTTGATGATATTTATAGAAAGTATACTGACGATTTAGATCGTTTAGGACGTGCTGGCCTTAAACGTATTGCAGAAGCAATCTGTACCTACCCTGACGATTTTATTGAGTTTATCAGTAAACTAAAATAATACATTAGGGTAGTTTTGAAGTTATTGTTGAGCTAATTCTTGGGCAGCCTTTAAACGCTCCTTGTATCTCTTTCGTGCAAGAATTCCCTTTTCAGAATTGTTATATTTATTTTGGTGTTCTAGGTGAAGCTCATAGTTTTTCTTCTGCCATTCTTTTCTGCATTTGTCAGCGTACTTTTTATTATCAGCATACCATCTTTTCTTTCTATCCTTATCACATTCTTTGCATTCTGTACCATAATACCCAGTTGACTCAAAATAATAGAAATCTTTGATGGGAAGAGTTTTATCACATGATGGACAAAATTTGTCTGGTTGTGCTTTAGGTTTCATACTAATACCATAAAATATTGAAGTTAGCTAACTACTATATAGTTACATGCTGAGATATAACTATATGCAGTATGAATTATAATTGGGGTTTTCTTTCGACTATTATCGATTGTAACTTCGGTACAATCAAGTAATTTCAAATCTTTTAAATGTGGGGCATTTACCTGTATTTTCTTTCCATTAGTAAGAACAAATACAAAGTCGTCCTTTCCTTCTTTAAATGATGATTTTACAGGATACGATCCACTATCAATGATACTCATAGAATAAATCCTCACTAAAAATGTATTAGATTTTTACTAAACAAATAACCAACAATTCCTATTAATTATAAAAACTATTAGTGGTACTGCAATTAATATTATCCATATCATACAGCTTTCTTCTTTAGAGATTTCTTATAATCAATGAGGTCTTGTTCCATAGCCTTTATAAATAGTTCAGAACTATGCATCTGACGTTTTAGACCCCGTTCATTTAGAGTTACTGCATAGCTATCATAGATTTTTATAGGCAAAAGAAGAACAACAGATATTTCTCCCTGTTCTGAATTTCTTTTTCCATTAGACTCTCTCTTATTAGAATTCTTCTTATAGTCAGTTACATCCTGCTCAACTGCTTTTTGGAAAATATCAGAGTTATATTTCTGACGTTTGTATCCGCGTTCATCTACAGTTTCAACATAATCTTCATAGTCCTCTTTTGGTAGAATAACTACTACTGATGTTGCTGCCTTTTCAAAATTCCTTTTCATATCGATCTCCTTCTTAAAAATATATACATAATTTTCGGCATAAAAATACCTTGAGTGTGATTATTATTAACTTTTTTATATATTATCTTGCTTTTCAAGACGTTCTCTTTGTAATATAGCCCCAAGTTTTAAGCCTGTTGGGACTATAACATCATACTCAGAAATACAAGTTTCATTGTATGTAACAACTGGATATGTATTTACCATCTCTATCTTATTCTTTTTAACGAGCTTCATGATAATTTTAACGAGCGTCCTGATAAAATGAAATATTCCAACAACTATAGTCTTGATCAAATTAAACAGACCTACTATCCCCAATATAAATATAAATACAGTAGTTCCGTCTTTAGCTGCTTTTGCAAAGAATTTCGCGTCATACATGATAATCCTCCTTTATTTTCCTAAAGTAAACAAATCTATTGCATACCTTAACATCCCCCAACTAAAAAGTACTTTATATAAACACCATCCAACAAAAATATAACCTAAGGTTTGTCCTATCACAGCACCAGCCATCCAAGAGCCCATGAATGATGCATACTTATCCGAAACACTCATTTTCTTTTTCATATACCCTCCTTATATGATACTTAAATTATCTATTGTTGTTGGCATATCAACCATGCTAACAACTATTTCATTCCCACCAAGTCTACTCCTCGGCGGACATACGAATGCTTTTTTTACAGGAGTGGGTGCGCCAGTTGCATCGAGAAAAGATACAAGAGCTTCGCCGATCTTTAATTTTCCTATGCTGTTTGCTACATCTAGATTTGATTCATTTCTGAATGTCTGTGCAATTACCTTGATTGATTTTTGTTCTTTAGGAGTGAATGCTCGTAAAGAATGCTGAACACGATTACTTAGTTGAGCTAGTACCTTGTCTGGTATATCTGAAGGCACTTGTGTACAAAAAAAGATTCCCACACCCTTTGATCGAATGAGCCTGACTAACCGTGCAATATTATCCACAAGTACTTTGGGTGCTCCATCGAACAATAAATGAGCTTCATCAAAGAAGAACACCATTTTAGGTTTTGGGAGATCACCGCATTCTGGCAGAACTCGATATAGTTCAGCAATCATCCAGAGTAAGAATGTTGAATATACTGCTGGTGCTTCATAAAGCTTTTGTGCTTTGAAGATATTAATAACACCATAACCATTCTGTGTTTTAATGAACTGCCTGATATCAAATGAGTTATGAGAAAACAATACATCCTTGCAACCTTGTTCCAGCATTAAGGTGCTTCTCTGAATTGAAGTGAAGCTCGGCTTTGATATCTTACCATACTTTGGTTCAAGGTCATTACTGAAATTGATTATCTGGTTTATAGTGGTAGTTAAATCTTCAATGGTACTGATCTCAAGTGAACTGTCTTTTTCTGAATAATCCTGAACTATTTTAAATATCTGAGCAAGTGATTCTATCTGAACATCAGAGAGACTAAGTAATCTGCCTAAAAGTAGCGGGGTAAGTTTCTGCATAGAAACTTTGATCTCATCCCCCTCTTCTCCATAGACATCCCATGTATGAGTGGGGAAGCCTTCAAAGGAAAACTCATTGATCTTCATTGCAGCAAGACGCTCTTGAGTTGCAGGAGTATCAAACCCCGGTTGATCCATTCCAGTAAGATCGCCCTTAATGTCAGCCAAGAACACTGGCACACCAATCTTGCTGAAGTTCTCAGCCATAACACGCAGAGTGACTGTTTTTCCACTTCCAGAGCTTCCAGCAATGAGGCCGTGTCGGTTAGACATTTCAGGAAGCAGATGAAGTTCTTTCCCATTTTTTGCAATTAACATGACATTACCTCTTTAGTTTGTTTTTCCAATGCTTATACATCTGTCTAGGTCGTGTAATTAATCCGTCTATTATTACCATAATAGGGAATAGGATGAAGAGTCCGATGATAATCGCTAAAAAATCCCCTAGTATCCAGAGAGCAACTGACTTTATGCTGAGACCACAGACGATCATATGGTATGTTAAATAGACAAATGCACTTAAAACAAAAATAGTAAAGATTCCCCATTCAATTCTTTCTACAAAACTGAACATTTGATATTTGTAAGGGGGGTGTGGCTTTTTGTCATATTCCACAAGAATTTTATGGATAGTTTCTTTGCTACACATTTCCTTGAAAACTTCGTGAAGAATATTTTTATAGCGTATTTCTTCAAGTTCCGCAGGAGTCATACCATTTTTTGCAATTAACATGACATTACCTCTTTAGTTTGTTTTTCCAATGCTTACATATCTGTCTAGGTCGTGTAATCAATCCGACTATTATTACCATAATAGGGAATAGTAGGAAAAGGAACAATCCAACTATTACTAGGAATATCCAAGCTAACATCATCAGTATGCTGAAATGATTTGTAATTGTATTATAAATAATATAAGCTAATAAGCTTGCAACGGGCACGAGATAACAAACTAAACTACGTAAAATGGGGTATTTGTCTTCCTCAGAAAGATCGTTGTTTTTAGGAAAAGGTGGATTTTCCTTTAATAAGTTACTCCAATCTTCTCGACTTAGTGATTTAGTAAAAGCTGCATATGCTACCGGATCGACAGCAGGATCAGGGACTTTACTCTTGTCATACATAAATAAACCTCCATTTATTTACAAACTTTAACAGAATTTAACTGCCAATATTACTATTATAATAATACAGAAAATTGTTCCTAATTTGATTCCATTTACAAACGAATTTACAAAGATAGTACCTTTCTCAACTACACCCTCTTTTAGTGACACCTCCATGGCATCCCATTGAGGAGTTTGGCTTTCTTGGTCAGTCTCACACCCTTGCTCTATAATGATTCTTTTATAATCACCCTGCTGGCCTTGTTCCAATATTACTTTATTTAATTCTTTCATGGCTTTTCTCCTTGTTCTAATAAGAGTATATCATATTATGTTAATTATGTCAAGACCTTTTGATAATTTAATATAAAACTATTCCTCAATTTCTTTAGGATCGATTTCAAGGATTTCACAGGCAAACTCCCTCGACTCTTTTCCCTGTTCAGGTATATGCTCTTTTACCAGTTCTCCATTCTTTAAATCATAACTTCCACAATTACTTCCAACATCCTCGTCTGCATAGTTTATATGAAATACAAGTTCGGGAAACATTTTACTGAGTCCACACATAGCGGGGAAGGGAGTAGACCAAGCTGTTTGAAATTGTACTCCATCCTTGATTAAGGATTGGGAGTAGGCGTTCCATTTTGTCCCCCAGTATTTTACTCTCCAATCATACCAGTTAATACAACCATATTGAATATAATTATTGATATAGTCTTTGATCAGTTCAATCTCTTGTTGAGTTAAATCAAACAGGACATCAAAGTTTTGTTTGAGTAATTCCTTTAGGCGATCTGGATTATTTTCAGCCTTTCTTATTAGATTAGTTACAACTGGTTCAGCCTTTGTTCCGGCGGTGATCTCAAGTTCTTCAGGTTGTTTTATAATGTCATTAAAATTCAAGTAATAAGTGGTATGTGTATTGTCTATTCTTTTAATAAGCATACGGTTTTTGAATTCTTTTACTTTCGATTTAGTTCCTGTGACAGTAAGTCTATTGGTTATATGATTAGGCATAACAATCCTCCACTAGTTTACTCTTCTGACAGCTTATCAACTACCAGTATTTCTTTGAGGTCAGGGTCTAGGCTAAGAATACTTGTAGCAATTTTGTACCGTATTTTAGGATTTACACATTCCTTGATTTTATAAGTAGCGCGAGTAATATCAACACCTAACGAAAGGGGGCATTGCTTACAATCAAGCGTTGTATTATCACAGTTGCCTTCCAATTCATGTATTGTTCTTAAATATGCGTATTGTTGAATGGTTAAGTCTACTTTCATTTTACACCTTCCTTTTCTCCTCAAGTAATTGTATTTTGAGTTTGCAGAGTTCGAGTTCCTTCGTCAGTTTTTCTTTGACACCAGCAAGAGTTCTCTTAAGAATCTGCATTAATCTCCATTTAAGAAATATAAATATTACTTTATCAATTAAGCCAAGTGTAAGATCGCCTGTATGAATACTATTTATTAATGTAAGTAATTCATTTACATCTGTAATAACTCTATTAGTATCGTCTTGCCTCAAAGCAACAACCAGATCAAGCCTGAGTGCTGTTAGCTGTTGTGTAAATGGGTGCATTTATGTTCCTCCTTATATAAATAATTCTGTTAGTTCTTCTATAACATCTTGTGTTGGAAAAAAGATTCCTGTTTTACCATTTCTATTTTTAAAATAGAAGAATTCATATTTTCCTGAATCAATATTATGAATAAATATTATTCTGTTTGCTATTTCTGCCTCTCTTATACTCATACTTTTTAACATAGCAGAAAATTGTGGTAGGTGCTCCCGCTGTATGAAAGTAGTTATTCCTACAACTTCAAGTGATAGTTCCTGTCCAGATGTTACAACAATTAGTTCGGGAAGCTTTTTATAAACCACACAGTTACCTCTTTCAAAGTTGTCCACAGGTTATCCACAATTGTGAATAACTTACTGCTCTGCTTTTTAAATTAAATATTCGACTGCCTCTTCTTTCGATAAGGTTTTATTAATACTTACAAGATACAATTTTCTTTTCTTTCTTCCTTCGTATGCAAAAAGATATATTTTAATATCAGTATAATTATAGAACATTGAGATCTTTGGTATTTTTGATACAATACCAATAGAATATTTCAACGATTCCTCCAAAGAAACATGTAAATAAGACAGACTTTCAAATTCCAATATTGTGCCATTCTCTGTCACACCAATCATTATTTCAGAATTGGGATGTTGTGACCTACTAGATTTTCCTATGTGTTTGAGCCTTACCAATTTAGTTGTCTTGGGTAGCTCTTTAGTAAGATTACTAATATCTTTATCTAGCTCACTAATAGTTTCATATACTATCTTCTTCCTTTGATCCATCAGGGAATTAATCTGACCTAAGATTTGTGTTATATCTGGTTGCATGTTGAATACCTTATTCCTTCTCTACCTTCTCGAAGCCGAACTGTGCAGCGACCTTTGCATCATCAGTTACAAAGTAGGCGTAGTCATTCGCAACACCATCCATAAGTAGGGAGACTTTTCCTGTAAGAACGATGTCAGCTAAAAATTGACTTGCATGTTGAAGGATGACAGCCATCTCAGCAATTGATTTAGCTTCGGTTGTGAGAAACTTGTTCCTCCACAGAAATTCATACGTTACTTTTTTACCTGTTGCTTTCTTAATGGTTTTCTTTGTTGTCATATTGATCCTCCTTTATTAAGGTTGTCGGCTATTGCTCCGAAGTAGAATGTTTTTATTCCGAGAATAGTTAGAATTTTAAATCGGTTTACTTCAGAAGGGGTTGCTTCTCTATAGTAACCTTCTTCTTTGGGATTGATTTCTGATTCATTAAGAATTAATCTACAAATCCATAATTCTTGAGAATCTGATGAATTTTCTTTAATGAAAATTAGCGGCATATTGATCCTCCTTTATAATGTATATTATACACCATTGTCTTATACTTGTCAAGACCTTTTGATAATTAAGTACATATTTAATACTTTATAATTATCCTTTATGATTATTCTTGATGCCAATAAGTTCATCCAGAGCTTGTTCTTTTGGGATATCGAACAAACCGGCTACTATACTGGATGCATCAAATCCATTTATGATTTTCATTCTTATTGCTTCTGAAAATACTTTAAGTACTCTTTCATAAGAAACTGTTTTTGATTCCATATTGTTTTTCATTTATTCCTCCTCATTTTCTGCCTTATAAACTATCTGGCTTAGCTGTGCATCTTCGATATTCAGATCAGTCCTGCCTCCAAGATAACTAGGTTGATATACTGCACCACCTTTGAAGCAATATAGATACCTGACCTCGACCAAAGAACCAATTTCAGGGATGAGCTTGTTTAATGAGATAGTTACTTTCCCCATGAACACTCGCTTGTCTCCATCAATCAGTTCAAGACCAACAGAGCGTTTCCCTTTTGTGTGATTGGCTACGATGAATGTTGCAGTCTTGGTGAACTTCACCTTGAGAAAGTCACCGCCAGATGCAGGACGACCAGCATGATACAGGGATGATTTCCTTTTGAATACAATACCTTCCTTGTTGTTTTTGAATAAGCTGGTATACAATTTCCTTTTCTCTTCCTCGGTAACTGCTGTATGAACAATATGAAAGCCTTTACCAAGGCACAGTTTATCCAATGCACTGATACGTGCAAGACAGGGTTTGTTACGTAAGTCCTCACCATTTAATTCAAGTAGATCAAAGACATAGAATTGATTGCCGATCATCTCTCCATCCAGAACACAATGGCGTTTAGCTGATCCAAGTGATTCAGTAAAGGGAATGACCTGACCCTTACGATTGTATTGAGTTGTACCGCTATCATCAATTCGGATGATGCGCCGTTCACCATCGAACTTTTCCTGTGCTAGGAAGTCATCTGATTGTATGTATCTTTCAGGATCATCCACAGCATTGAGTAACTGCGGGAGCATAGTATTGGTTACTGGCTTGATAACTTTTTGAATAGAAGGTGTAGGAGAATCTGATCCTTCCATTTCTTGATAGCCCTTGCTCAGTTTCTCATGCAGGACTTTGTTGTATATCTTTTCAGCTTCTGCGTAATCAACAGGTGCGCTGGTTTTCTGTCCACAATTCAAGGTAGAACCCCGCCGTCCGAATTGAAAGTTGACAACAAATTTGCTACCTTCTTTTTCAAGTTGAATGTGATATACCTTGTCGCTGTTTCCTTCACGATAAAATAAAGATGCTTTCATTATAGTACCTCCATACTATCTTAATTATTGATTTTTTCTTCTTCCCAATTATGTTCAGGGAGTTGGTTCTCTTCATCATTATATAGAGTTCCCATATCATGCATTCTTATAAATCCACAACTATGCTGCCTTGCAAAGACAAGAATATCTATAAGGTCTTTGGAGTAGTTCTTCTCTTTCCGAAGGTTTTCTATTTCATTTTTAAATGCTGAATCAGCTATTTCTTTAGAAGGCCCATTGCGATAATATTCTATATACTCAGGTACATATATCAAGTATCCATCTGAACCATTATCTATTATCTCACAACTTATAGGAGTATGCCCGTCAGGGAAATTAGATAAATCGCTCGTCAATATTTCATTATCTTCTTCTGTAATATGCCCTGTGCTAATATCCAAAACTTTGAATATAATAGGCTCGTTTAATATTTTAATCATTATAGTACCTCCATACTATTGTTATGCTTATTGCATCCATCCCCTTGTAGTCCAGTCAACTCCTTTGGCAAACTGATTGAATGCTTGCAAAGAGAACTGAACTCGTTCGGGATTATGAGGATGTCTTACATTGAGCCATATTTCAAATGAGCGTTTCTTGAATTGATCTGGTTGAACACACCAAGCTGCAAGATCGGTGTAAAGCTTTTCATATTGATTGTTCCAGCAAGATATCTCTCTCATTAAGTAGGGGAGTATTCCACGCTCGCGTAACCATTCTATTCTATAGATGTCATGTTTAAGACAAGTGTACTTGGGACTGACAAGCACATAGAATTTCAAAGCCTTTTTGAAACCAATACTCTTGAGCAATTCAAGTTTCTTTTCGATTGTTCTTTTGAGTATTATTCTATCAAATGCAAAGATGTATTCACCATCGTAATTCATATCACGTAGAATCGTAGCGTTCTTTTTGTCCAACAATCTAATGTCCAATCCTTGAGTGAACTGGCAACGAATCTTTCTGTCACGAAGCTCGGTCAGGATTGCAATGTGATTGGGATGTGCAAGAATATTGTTGTCCATGAAGTCTACTCTATTGTGCTTTGCGGGATCATAGATTTCATCAATAGTACGGTATGATCTGATCCAGCCTTCTTTCTTTGGAACGAAACAAAATTTACAGTTACGAATACAACCACGAGTGATGAAACCAAAAGCTGTGTGAGTTAGCGCGTGAACCTTGGCAAGTGCCTTCTCTCTTTTTTCAGGTGTATCATATTCCTTTTCTTCTGCTTGTTTAAGAAACGATTCATGGTAGATTGAATAATCCATAGGAGCTACATCAATATGAGCGGGGAGTTGAATGCCAGCATCAACGCCTGTTCCACCGAATTGAACATTAGAGCAATTAGTAACAGTTACCATGCTTGAGTTGCAGGTGAAGATAGTAGATACATATACTGCATTATAGTTTTTGGCATCAATTACTATAGGCTTTGCATGCTTATTAAGGTAGCCAACATACTCCAACCGTTTGAGTTCAACAGTATTACCTTCTGCTTTGTGGTATGAGGCCAACTTTGCCAAAGCTACATTTGGTATCTTGCTGTCAGTATCTATTAGTAATACTTTCATTGCTCTTCCTCCATAACTGATTGTAGTATATCACGTCTTGAGTAGTTTGTCAAGACCTTTTGATAATACGCTAAATAAGATATTCCACTAATAGTCTTTTGAGTTCCTTGTTTGACAGGGGAATACCATAGCGCACTCCATCAATCTTATTCTT
>Ga0315289_10005145_pt1 | contig 19385 bp, 8 predicted proteins | sample YL17G11_40_MG_FD_203452 | JGI IMG/M metagenome (GOLD analysis project Ga0315289, IMG submission 203452) | Sediment microbial communities from Yellowstone Lake, YNP, Wyoming, USA - YL17G11_40 | ecosystem: Environmental > Aquatic > Freshwater > Lake > Sediment | place: USA: Wyoming | collected...
GCGACCTTGGCCTTAAAAGCTCCATCATGATGTCTGCGCATGTTGACCATTTTACCATACCTCCTAATGAATTATGGCAGGTCAAAATGCACCTTATTGCCTTGTCCAGTTTTTGGGGAGAGGCTCACAGTTTAGAGCCATCCTACGCGATTATGTCTTCCGCGGCAACACAGTCATCATCTCCAGCCAGCAGCATGGCTATGAGTTTAAAGCTCTGCCTGGAGGAGAGGAGATTGTGGCCTATGGCTGGCAGGATGACATCAGCTGCTTTTATGACAGCACCTATATTGACTGGTGGCATCCTGTCTTTGCCAGGATTACAGGCTCAAAGATCTCGATTCCTGTTGACGGTTACTTCACCAGCATACCCGAGAGCTCTTAAATAGAGGCTAATTTGATTAATATGCTGCCAAGTGAGAAAAAACCTCTGATTGTGACGTTTTATTATTTGGGAAAAAATATAAATCTGAAACATAACTTTGACTCTCAAAGGCTGAATTCCTATTGACATAGAGCTAAATCAAAATATAATCATTCATAGGCATTGATTAAAAGGGCGATGAGAATGCCTGATGTTGGGGAAACCGAGAAATCTCTCCGAACATATTTTCCCAGATGCTTTCTCCGACCAGGGCGTTTCATGTTCAGGAGGAAATCTTCTCAGTCTCGGCGCCAACAAATTAAATAAATAAGCATAGAGGAGGCTAAAATGTCTGCGGGAAGGGAAGGGCTAAAGATTACGATTATATTATCGTTGTTGATTTCTTCATGGATTATTCTTTTCATCCCAAAAACTCTTGATGCGACAGTTTACGGGAAGATATATGGTCGGGTGGTCAAAGAGGATACAGGCGAAGGGCTTAAGGATTTCATAGTGCTACTTTATCACTATTATGAAAATCGTTTTTATGAGATTGATAGAATACACACAGACAAAGATGGGAAGTTTGCTTTTGATAGGATTAAAGAGGGCCGATATTCTTTGGTTTTTGTTGCAGATTGGGAATGCGGTTACTTTATTCATGAATCAGCAGATCCAGAGATCATTAAAGAAAACGCCTTCAACGTAAAAAAAGGCCAGCATTACAAAATTGAAAAGAAAGCCTTGCTTGGAGGGGAGCTTCGAGTATTTGTTAAAAACAGCTATGGAACAGAGTTTATATGCCCTTCGAATGTTGATTTCTTTATTGAATTGATTGGAGAGTCTGGGATGCCATACGGATATGGGCCGCACCAAAATCCCGCAAGGCCCGGCGAATATTATCTCAAAATGCCCCCTGGAACATATCGATGTGAAGTTCATGTAGATGGATATCCAACCCAGAAGGCGAAAGACATAAGGATTGAGAAAGGAAAGATTGAAACCAGGGAATTCACTGTTGATTTGAATGATTCGACTGGCATTGAAGGCACGGTAATATCTTCAGAAGATGGAAGCCCAATTTCCGAAATTTGGCTAGCCGTTTATGATGAAAACACAAATGAAGAAATATGTACAATGCGCTCTGACGATAATGGGCACTATGTTGTTGTTGGACTAGCTCCTGGGAAGTATAGAATATTCTGCACCTACCCATATAAGACCTTTAAAGGCATCATCGTAACCGAAGGGAAAAAGACCTGGTTTGAAATAAAGATAGAATATGAGCAAGTTGAATCCATCCTGCCTATTTCCTCTTCGGGAACCATGGCATCCGGAGGACCTTTTTTTTTTACGAGTCAGAAGCTAATACCTCAAATTCAAAACATAAATATAAATTTCCTCCCATATTCCAAGGACTCTATATAGAGGGGAAAGAAGTCTATAAAGAGAACTATCCAGAATATGAAAATGTCTTTTTCAAATACTTTCGTGGAGCAATAAGAAAGGGCAGGGTATTAGATGGGTTCTGTCTTCCTCAGAAATACCATGACGCATTCGTTAGGAACCTAAGAAATACTGATTATAAACGTTTTAAAGTTGATTTACACCAAAGTGTCGATTATGATTGTGGAAAAATACCTTATGAACCAGAGGTAAAAGATGTAACTTTTAAAATTAATTTATACATTCTCCCGCCTTTCTCCAAGGAGCACGAAAAAAATTGCGGATGTAATCCTGAACCAACGATATTTCATGAATTATTGCATCTCTTAATTAATGACAAATTCCTATATGCCTATGAATGTGCAGTAAGAGCGTGTGAAAAGGATTGTTATCCTGATTGTGCCCCGGACATACCAAAATGGATAGGAGATAAATCTGATTGGCGTAGCGAACATTGTTGGGAAAAAAATGATAAAGGAGAAATAGAGTGGCGAATAGATTGCTCGGGGAAAAAAATCCCTGATAAACCGCCCCTTCCTGATCCCAAACAATCCTCCCGTCCCGACAATGACCACATGGACGATAACTACTCCTCCGCAACTCCGAGGCCCGTGGAGGGATTGTATGAGAGCCAGAATCCTGAAGTCCTGGTGCTGAAGAATGGCTTCTGGGAGGAAGCCGGGGCCTATATGGACAAACTCAACAAGCGCTTTTCCTACATTGAGCCAGACCAGAGCCCTTTTGAGATGGAAGAAGTGCCCTCTGTGCTCTTCATCCCTTCAGGCGGCCTTTACGGCCTTGACCAATCCGAGCAGTTTAGAGCCATCCTACGCGATTATGTCTTCCGCGGCAACACAGTCATCATCTCCAGCCAGCAGCATGGCTATGAGTTCAAAGCCTTGCCTGGAGGAGAGGAGATTGTGGCCTATGGCTGGCAGGATGATATCAGCTGCTTTTATGATAGCACCTATATTGACTGGTGGCATCCTGTCTTTGCCAGGATTACAGGCTCAAAGATCTCGATTCCTGTTGACGGCTACTTCACCAGCATCCCTGAGAGCTCCAGGGTTCTGTTGGGCCGTTCGGCAAACGGCATGCCGGAGCTTTTCTATTATCCTTTTGGAGAAGGCACAGTGGTGGCCAGCACCAGTTTTGATGATTATGTGAATTGGACTTCAGGTGCGCCGGAGATAAGGCGGGAAGTGTTCCGTGACCTCCTGACCTGGGCTTTGGCTCCGCGTCTTGAGATTCCTGAATACAACCTCAGAGAAAACCCCTCTCCAACCGTGAATCTGAATGTGGAAGTTGAAAACCTCTATTTAATAATGGCCTTAACATGAATTTACGATGTGTGTGCGTTCATTAAATAACGCCTCATTCGCCCAAGCTGCTGCCGAGTGAGAAAAAACCTCTGATTGTGACGTCTTATTATTTGAAAAGATATAAATCTGATAACTTTGATTCTCAAATGCCGAGCTCCTATTGACATGTAGCTAAATTAAAATATAATCATTCATATTCGTTGATTAAAAGGGTAACGAGAATGTCTGATGAAGGGGAAATCTCTCCTAGTGTTGTTTCATAAATGTTTTCCTCAACTTTGTCTTTTTTTATCTGGGAGGGAATCATCTCAAAGTAGGTGTCCGTAGATAAATAAGCATAGAGGAGGCTAAAATGTCTGCGGGAAGGAAAGGGCTAAAGATTACGATTATATTATCGTTGTTGATTTCTTCATGGATTATTCTTTTCATCCCAAAAACTCTTGATGCGACAGTTTACGGGAAGATATACGGTCGGGTGGTCAAAGAGGATACAGGCCAGGGGCTAAGAGATGTTAGAGTATTTCTTTTTAAGGACTTTTTTAACCGTCATATTGCGGAGACCAAGACAGATGAAAACGGGAAATACAGCTTTGAAATGCTTCAAGAGGGTCAGTACGCTTTGTTGTTTGCAGTCGAGTATTGGTCAGGGATGGGATACTATGTCGATAGGCAAGGAGATATAGTGGAAGGTAATATCCTTGAAGAGGAGCTTGAAAAAAGAAGTTTTTTCTTAGGAAAAGGCCAGCATATCCAAGTAAACCGGAAGGCTTATCTGAACGGCGAGTTTAGAGCGATAGTCAAGAGGAAAGATGGGACAAGATTTACATTTCCAAGCGAAGAAGATTTGATGATTGACGTTGTCATAGATAATGAAAAAAAAGAGAGTTATCCGTTGATTTATGATCTTAAGAAGGCAGAATTTTATGGGAAAGTGCCTCCAGGACTATATAACTGCGAAGTTAAATCTTTTTATGGATATCCAACGCAAAGATTTGAGAACATAAGAATTGAAAAGGGAAAAACGACTTTAAACGAATTTATCATAGACCTAGACAACCCCACAGGGATAGAAGGGAAAGTTATTAGATTAAAAGATGGAAAAGCAATCTCAGGAGAAAGGCTGACTGTTTATCAGGAAAATAGTGGAAAAGAAATATGCGAACTATATACAGACAATAATGGACATTATTCTGTAGTTGGACTGTCTCCAGGAACATACAAAATTGTGTGTTGGGCTGATTTTAAACCTTACAGAGGCATCATCGTTACGCAAGGTAAGAAGACCTGGTTTGATATTAAGGTAGAAAAGCCTCTGTTTGAAAAAGATAGCTCCCTTTCCAATCTAGGGAGCCATGAGGACACCTATCAGCTCAATTCATTTTCTAATATTGAGACCCCGAGGGGACCTTCTTCGAGCTTAATAGATATTTCTGGAAGAGAAGCAACTTTTTTTTTATAAACAGCGAGCAAGTTCCACAAAATCCCGATAACGATGAGTTAAAGAATTATGAGTGGCCCGATACTTTCCGGGCACTATATGTAAATGATGTATTAGTCCCCACAGAAGATTATTACACTAAATATTTAGATTTCACACAAGCCTTTATCGGTGCCCTTGAAAAACTAAAAAATGGGAATTGTCTTCCTGAGGCGAGGCATAGTTATATTCGTAAAAATCTCAAAAAACGCCAGTACAAGTTCAGCATTTATTTATATCCCAAACATGCTACAGGCTCCTGTGGGGACATTTCTGCTGAAAGTCAATATGGTGCTATTTTCGGCTATGCGTTTCATGTTAATTTATACGTCCTTCCCTGGCCTGAAGACCGGTGCGGATGTCCTGAATCAGAAATATTTCATGAATTGCTTCATCTCCTATCGACTGGGTACGCGGAATGCGTGACCTATGCTTGTACTAAAGACTGTTATCCTGACGCAATGGCAGAAGAAGAGATAATTAAGGATAAATACGGCAATAAGATTGAAACATGTTGGGAAAAAAATGATAAAGGAGAATTCAAATGGAGATATACATGTAAAGGAAAGGAAACATATCCACCAAATCTTCCTTCTCCACAAAGTCTTCCTTCAAGAAATCTCACCCGTCCCGACAATGACCATATGGATGACAATTACTCCTCCGCAACTCCGAGGCCTGTGGACGGATTATATGAAAGCCAGAATCCTGAAGTCCTGGTGCTGAAGAACGGCTTCTGGGAGGAAGCCGGAGCCTATATGGACAGACTCAACAAGCGCTTTTCCTTTATTGAGCCGGACCAGAGCCCTTTTGAGATGGAAGAAGCGCCCTCTGTGCTCTTCATCCCTTCAGGCGGCCTTTACGGCCTTGACCAATCCGAGCAGTTTAGAGCCATCCTACGCGATTATGTCTTCCGCGGCAACACAGTCATCATCTCCAGCCAGCAGCATGGCTATGAGTTCAAAGCCTTGCCTGGAGGAGAGGAGATTGTGGCCTATGGCTGGCAGGATGATATCAGCTGCTTTTATGATAGCACCTATATTGACTGGTGGCATCCTGTCTTTGCCAGGATTACAGGCTCAAAGATCTCGATTCCTGTTGACGGCTACTTCACCAGCATCCCTGAGAGCTCCAGGGTTCTGTTGGGCCGTTCGGCAAACGGCATGCCGGAGCTTTTCTATTATCCTTTTGGGGAAGGCACAGTGGTGGCCAGCACCAGTTTTGATGATTATGTGAATTGGACTTCAGGTGCGCCGGAGATAAGGCGGGCAGTGTTCCGTGACCTTCTGACCTGGGCCTTGGCTCCGCGTCTGGAGATCGCGGGATATAACCTCAGAGAAAACCCCTCTCCAACCGTGAACCTGAATGTCGAAGTTGAGAACCTGTCTGAAGAGACAGCTTACTTAGTAAAAATAATCTGGCTGACGCCTGACCGGGAAGTTGTTTATGAAGAGGAAAAAATAGCTTCCATCCCTCCTGGAGGAAAGATCGGAATTCCCGTTTCTCATACCCTCAATAACATCCCTGAAAGCAACTATGGCATCTGGCATGTGGATTATGTGCTTTATGATCAGGATGGCCAAGAGGTCCAATCCCAGAAAAAGGCCTTCTCAGCCCGGTTTAGTATCTGTCTGGCTCCAGAGGATTTTGTGGATGCCTATAAGCTGATTGTGGAGATTCAATCTGAACAGGGACAAGTGCTGTGGGGAACATCTGCTCATTTTCAGGTGAAGATATCTAACCAGGCTGAAGCACCAAAGAAACTTCACCTGTATTGGAGCTTGGAGTTACAACAACCAGCCACATACTGGAATGAGGTAGAGGTTCAACCAGCCGGCTCTATAACCCAAGATATAACCGTGAGCTTGCCCTTTTCACTTGTGGGCTCACATAATTTCTGGGTTCATGTCTTTGAAGAAAACAGCTTGAAGCCCTACCGTTCGCTGAGAAACATCGGTTATTTGCCATGTCAGGACCTCTGGCCTTATGTCGGATCCCAGAAGAAGAACATTGTAACGGTTCAGCCTTTGGTGAAGGTGAGTGTTCAAACAGATAAGAGCAATTATCGACAAGGGGAGGAAGTTAAGCTTCGCTTCCTAATCAGAAATGAAATCGCCTTTTCCTATCCTGTCGAGTATACGATTCAGGCTTCGGGCTATGACGCCATCGGGTGGCACCAAACGTTTTTCATCGAAAAAGAGCAGATAGAGTTGGATGCTGATAAAGAGACGATTCTTGAGAGGTCTTTTATCCTGAAAGATGAGGTGTCATCTGCATACTGTAACGCCTATATCGAATTAAGGTATCCAAAATATAGATGGTTATGGTGGTTTAATGCGCATTCCTTTACTGTGGTCTCACCTAAATTAAAAAGTGAGGCGATAATCCCTTCAATTTTCAAGCCTCATTCTTCGAATCCTGTTTCTTTTACTTTAACGAATACAGGGCAAATAGATATTTCAAATGGATTCGTAGATGCAAAATTATCAGACCCAGGGGGCCAGTTCATTTTTCAAGACCAGCAGAATTTTTCTCTCTTTCCGAATCAGAGCATGGCTTTAAATTTTAGCATTCCTCTTTCAGATATAAAGCTCGGAGATTACAAGCTGACATATACTGTATTTGATGGAATAAATATTCGTAAACCCATTGAGAAAGTCATCCCTTCAAGAGTCTGGGTGAATGCAGCTTTTGACAAAAAATCTTATCGAGTTCGGGATGAGATGAAAATAAATTTAAGTGTGATGAACTATGGAAATTTCATAGAGGATTTAACCCTCAATTTGAAAATACCAAGTTTTCAATATGAAGAGACAAGGAATATAGAACTGAACCCAGGGAAAACAGAAAATTTTTCATTTTCAACTCAAGTTCCTATTAATATTGCAAGCGTTATACATCCTTTGGAAGTCACTTTAACTCTTTCTTCTGGAAGCGAAATAAAAAGGAGTTTTAATCTTACGGCAGTTCCTGAGTCGAATTTAGCTGTTACTTCAGATAAAGAAAAATATCTTGCAGGCGAGGGGCTTGAATTTAAAATTTCAAATTCAGGGGGGTTGGATGCTCCTTTTAGCTATGAATTTGCACTTAGTGACTTGAAAGATGGAAGAAATATTTATCAAAACTCAGGCAATGGTGTAGCTCTAGCTGGAGAAATTATTCAATTAACTTTTAACATTCCTTCTCAAGCAGTTAATGGCGATTATTTCATCAAATTTAAAGTAATAGACAATTTAAATAGCAAAAAGAGCGAACTGAATAAAGAGATATTTATATCAGGTTTAAAGGCTGATTTAGAAGTTAGCGCTAATAAAGATATTTATTTAAGTACAGAGCCTATTGATTTGCTGTCCACGGTAAAAAATTCTGATAAAGAAATTGTTGAAGGAAAACTTAGTTTACGATTGGTGCAATTAAATAAATGGAAGAGCTTTACTAACCCATTTATTGAGAATGTATATAATATTGCAGTTGATAGAAAAAATAATGTATGGTTCGGAACTGGAAATGGGGTTGTCAAATTTGATGGAACAAACTGGACGACTTATGATACGTCCAACAGCGGATTAAAAAACAATTATATTACTTCAATAGCTGTCTCTAAAAATGGAAATTTGTGGTTCGGAACATATGGTAGCGGGGTAAGCAAGTTTGATGGAACAAAGTGGTTCACGTACAATACTTCAAATAGTGGACTGGCTAGTGATTATGTATATGCAATTGCTGAGGATAGTGAAGGCAATATATGGTTTGGAACACTATGGAGTGGAGTAAGCAAGTTTGATGGAACAAATTGGACGACTTATGATACGACAAACAGTGGATTAAAAAATAACTCTATTAATGCAATAGCTGTCTCTAAAAATGGAAATTTGTGGTTTGGAACAAATGGTGGGGGAGCAAGTGAGTTTGATGGTACACAAAATTGGAAAACTTATCGCACTTCACCCAGCGGATTGAAAAGTGATTATGTGAGGACAATTGCTGTAGATTTAAATGGGAATATATGGTTTGGGTATTCTACATCTGGCTATGGAGTAAGTAAATTTAATGGAACGAGTTGGACGACCTATAATACTTCAAATAGTGGATTGGAAAGTGATTATGTCCAGAGAATTGCTGTAGATCAGCAAGGGAATTTATGGTTTGCAAGCTGGGGTGGAGGTGTAAACGAGCTTAATTTTGATGGAAACTGGATTAATTACAACACTTCAAATAGTGGAGTGAAAGATGATTTTTTAGGACCAATTGCTGTAGATAAAGAAGGAAATATATGGATTGGAACCTGGCATGACTATAAAGGCGTGATGAAATTTGATGGCACAAATTGGTCCACGTATGAGGGTTCAAATATTGGCTGGATAGGAAATAACGGAATTCTATCTGCATCAATGGATAAAGAAGGGAACTTGTGGTTTGGAACAGATGGCGGAGGAGTTAGCAAGTTCGATGGAATAAAATGGACAACTTATAATACATCAAACAGTGGATTGGCAGACAATTATGTGAGTTCGATAACCATGGACCAGAAAGGGAACTTGTGGTTTGGAACAGATGGCGGCGGGGTTAGCAAGTTTGATGGAACAAACTGGACAACTTATGACATGTCAAATAGTGGATTATCAGATAATTGGATTACTTCAATAGTGACAGATCAGAAAGGGAACTTGTGGTTTGGAACAGATGGCGGCGGGGTTAGCAAGTTTGATGGAACAAACTGGACAACTTATGACATGTCAAATAGTGGATTATCAGATAATTGGATTACTTCAATAGTGACAGATCAGGAAGGAAATTTGTGGTTTGGAACATACAGTGGGGGAGTAAGCAAGTTTGATGGAAAAAGCTGGACAACTTATGATACGTCAAATAGTGGATTGGCAGACAATTATATTGGTCCAATTGCTATAGGCAGAGATGGGAAAATATGGTTCGGCACATATAGCGGAGTAAGCAACTTTGATGGAACAAGCTGGACAAGTTATGATCCTTCAAATAGCGGGTTATCAGATTATTTGGTAAATTCGATAGCAACGGATCAGGAAGGAAATTTGTGGTTTGGAACAGGCAGTGGAGTAAGTAAATTCGATGGTACGAATTGGATTACATATAACAGTTCTAATAGTGAACTTCAAGATTATGGTATTAGTATTATAGAAATAGATTCAGATGGAAATATATGGTTTGGGACTAACGGAATCTCCATGCTGGTCGGAAGGGGAGGAAGAGGGGTTCCCCTTTGGCAAAAAGATATTTCAATCAGCCAAGCGGCAAACCTAACTCAGGAATTTACTGAAGATATAAGTAAGCTAAATTGTACGGGAAAGGTTTTTCTTGAAGGGAAATTGAAATCATCTACAGGCCAGACTATTTCTGAAGCAGAGTATCCATTCTACATTGCTGAAAGTAATACAGTTCTTGTATTCAGTCCGGATAAGACAATTTATGAGCAGGGTGAGGCGGTTTCAATTCAAGGAGAAGTGAATAATCTTGCTCCTGCTGAAGCTTTAGATTTGATTCTTATAATTGAGAAGCAGTCCACAGCGCCAGGAAGTGTATCTGAGGAAGTCCATAGCGAAACTTTTAGTATTTCAGGCGGAGAAAATCATTTATTTTCATTCACTATGCCTTTCGATGAAGAAGGAACTTATGTTTTAGCGGGCCAAGTTACGCAATACAATGAGGAAGTAGCCAAAGCTTCTGAGCAGTATCAGGTTTCAAATCCTCATCTCAAGGCTTCTGTTAGGGCTCCTGAAGTGGTGGGCCTCAATCCTTTCGATATAACAATCGAGCTCACAAATTCCGGGCTCATTGAAGGTTCAGCAACAATTAGTATTCAGCCTGGCGGTTTTTCTCAGCAGGTCAGCGTTCCTGGAGGAGAGACAAAGGTTGTAACTTCAAGCCAGCAGGTTGCCCAGACAACTGCCTTTGAAATAAGTTTCAGTGGAGACTATTCAGAGACTGTAATTAAGAATGTCTTGTTCGGCTTGAGCGCTCAAATCTCAGTCACTCCACAAGCTGCCTATCCTGAAGGGAGGATAACGATACCGTTCAAAGTATCGAATACAGGACCTCTGGAAAACGAAGTTGGAATCGATTTCACTCTGAGCCTGAATGGAGCCCAGGTGAGTCAATTGGCGAAGTCTTATTATCTGCCCTTCAATCAATCTGTTGAGGAACCTCTTGTTTTTGATTTAAGCGCTGGAACATACACCCTGGCCTGGAGCTCTTTCTTTGGTTCAGGACAGACGAGCCTCGTCATAAAGCCTCTGGAACAGATGGAGATGAATGCTGAGCTTGGAGTGCAGCAAGAAGGAGTCTTTCCGCTAAATGTCTATCTTGCGAATAAAGGCTACAATGATTATTCAGGCAGTATTTCCATAGAGTCAGAAGTAACCTCTTCCTTACTGGATATCACTCTTTCTTCAGACTCTTCTCAAAACTTCGCCTTCAACATCAATCCCAATGGAGTAGCTGAAGGGAAATATACTCTGCTGGTCAAGCTATTAAGGCTTGACGGCACAACAGTCCAGGAGCAGAGTCTTGCGGTCGAGATCACCAAGCCTCAGTTTGACGTTATATCGTTGCCTGCCGGGTTGTCTTTTGCTGTGGGCGAAGAGGCATCGTTCCCGTTTACCCTTAAAAACTCAGGCTCAAAGGAGGGGAGAGCAAGCTTTAAGGTTGAGGTAATGGATATGGAAAGCTCTCAGGAGCTTTATTTGGGGGCAGGGGAGCAGAGAGAACTAACCTTTGCTTTCCTTGTTCCCTTTGACCTGCCTGGAAAAGATTATGTCGGCAAATACACTCTGAGCCAGGAAGGGGCGAAACAGCCTGTTCAAGGTGAGTTCAGGCTAAATGTGAAGGGAATAGACATCAATGTAAGCGCAAAGCTCGATAAGGATTCTTATCTTGAAGGCGAGATTGCTCACTTGAATCTGACTGTTACGAATAATTCTCAGTCTAAGCTCGACCTTTTTGCCAAGGTGACATACAAAGATTACGAGGAGCAAAAGGATTTTGCTCTAGAAACATCTTCTTCGCTCGACTTCAACATCCCCCTGCCGCAGATTACTGGAGAAAAAGCCTTTTATGGAATCTACCACCAGGATGGCCGAGGAATCCATCTCAATGATATCTACATCTACAAGAAAGAGGAGGGAGTTGAGGTTCTCTTAGACAAGCAGGTTTATAATCCTGGTGAAACAGCCAACATACTCATCAACAGCGCGATGTCCGGGCTAATGAGACTTGAAGCGCCTTCGTATCAGGAAGAATTTACGATTGAGGGAAGCACGAGCAGGCCATTCACTCTCGCTTCTGACATGCTCAGCGGGACTTATGGCTTGAGCTGGAGCTTTTTCCCGTCGAGTGGAGGGAGCGTTTTTTCTGGAGTGCATCTCTTTGATGTGGCGGGCTTGAAAGTCGTCGTGCCTGAGGCCTCTCTTGATAAGTCAAGATACTCTCCTGGCGAGACAATTCTGGCGAGGATAGTCTTTGAATCAAATCAGGATGTATCAGTGCAGCTTAAACTCTGGATAGTCAATCCTGAAGGCGATTTCACTGACGCCGGCTCAAAGCAGATTTCGCTCAGCTCTTCGGAGCACACGATTTCAAACGAGAGCGTTGCCTTTAATAGCGCCTCTTCGGGCATGCACCGGGTTGTATATTCGCTCTACACTCTGGACGATAGGCTCATCGTCTCAGGTTCAGAAGCTTTTGACTGCGGCGGCGGAGTGCTTCTTGGCGTGAGCACAGAGAAGAGGGATTATCCTCTGGCTACAGAAGATGTAAAGGCCTATGTGAGCCTTTTCGGCGATGGAGAGGGAACGCTCACTCTGTTTATCAACGACGAGGCTGTAAAAACAACAACAGTTGCTCTCAGTGGCGTGACAACAGAAGAGGTTGTTCTGGAGGCGGCGCAGCTCAAGCCAGGAACGCCGGTTCTCAGAGCGCAGCTTCAAAAGGACAATCTCCTGAGCACAAAGGAGGTTTCATTCAATTACGGAAGCTCCCTGGCTGATTTGACGGTAAGCGGCTTGACCTATGAGAGCGCAAACCTCCTCTACACCATAAAAGCAGAAGTCATGAATCAGGGGTCCTCTGCATGTTCTGCCGCAATAGTCTCTTTCTACGAAGGCAACCCGGCTGAAGGTGGGACTCTGATCGGGGATGTTGCGGTCGGCGCTTTGAGTGCCGGGCAGTCATCACAGGTTGAGATTCAGTGGAACGGTCAGGGAAAAAGCGGAGACCAGGATATCTACGCAGTGGTCGATAAAGCAAATGCTGTCAGAGAATTCAACGAGGGAAACAACGGGACATATATAAGCCTGGCTATTCCCGGGATATTCCATGAGCTCAAGCTGGAAAAGTTTGCATACTCTGCTTATGAAGACTTGAATATCGCCACCTTCATTATCAATAACAAAGAAACAGACGTTCAAGGCGAGCTCGATCTCAAGGTGACCAACATCTCCTCGATGACAGATGTCTGGGAGCACAGGGAGGCAGTGGCACCGATCGGGCCCTTTGCTCAATCTCTCCTGTCGAATATCTACAACCTCGGTCCAAGCCCTGAGGGAGAATACAGAATCAGCCAGAGATTGGCTGTGGAGGGAAAAGAGATTGTCGATGAGGCAATAGTGACCATCTTGAAAACAGAGAAGGTGGCAGGCACATTCAGCTTAGAGCCGTCGAAAGTCACTGCCAATGAGGAGGAGGAAGTTGTTGTCTCCATCGAGCTTCAAAACAGGGGAAATGTGGGGATAGAAGATGGCGCTCTGACGCTGAGCATTAATAAAAAAGACACAGGGCAGAAAGTTGACGAGAAGCAGATAGGGTTTTCACTCGACATCGCTGAAAGCAAGGCCATTCAGCCAACGATTACAGTCAACCTCGGGGAAGGGTTTTATGTGGTGAAGCTTGTCTTCAATGAGGAAACGCTAGACGAGAAGGAGCTTGAAGCAAGATACGGGCTTGTTTACACCAAGCAGGAGAGCCTGGCTCCGAGAGTGCTTATTCTGGCCAGCCCGCTCTCTGTCATTGATGATAAGCCTGGAAAGGAGCACGAGAAAGGGAAGCCGTGGAAAGGCGCGCTGGAGCTTTCGCTCATCAAGCAGGCTCTCCAGGAGGCAGGCGTCTATTACAAAGTCGAGACAGGTCCTCTGTCCCAGGTCCAGGGGCTTCGCTCCGGCACCTACAACATCGCCATTCTCCTTGACATCGACCTAACCTCCAACGTGGCTGATGAGATAAAGGAAAGAGTCTGGAGGGGAGAGGGAGTCATCGGGATTCTTACACCTTCCTGGGAGAAGGATTTCATCAGGGAGGTGTTTGGGCTGGAGGCAAAAGGCCGGGGAAAAGAGGAAGAGAAGACAGTGGAGACATATGCCACGCCGATTAGCTCTGAGGGACAGTTCAGGCTGCAGAGCGAGTTCATAAAAATGGAGATGAAAGAAGAGAACCTGATTATTGTCGGCAAGGCAAAGCATGGCAAGGAGCCTGTGATTACCCTGAATCATTATGGCGAGGGAAGGGCTGTTGCTTTCGGCTTCAGGCTCTATACCTCGCAAGAAGAGCCGTCTTTCCAGGCCCTGAAGCAGATTCTCCTCGGCTCGTTCAACTATCTCAAGCCAATAAAGAAGAAGGATGCGGTGATCTCCAGGCTTGTGCCGGTGGAGATGACCTTCCAGAATCCGGGCTCTTCGGTGTTGAAGCTCAAGATAGAAGAGGAAATTCCGCAGGAGGTGAAGCTCATCTCAGCCGAGCCTGAGCCTGAAGCGAAAGAGCCGCTCTCGTGGACATTCAGCCTCGAGCCTTCAAGCTCAAGATACCTGAGCTATGAGGTTGAGCTCCCTGATTTGAAAGGCGAGTATCAACTCAAGACGAAGATTTTCAAGGTGGAAGGGGAGGAGGAGATCCTGATTGATACGCTTCTTCTCAGCTGCTCTGTGGAAAAGACAGTAAGGGAGCTCATCCTGGAAGAGATAACTGAAATCGAGAAGCTTCCTATAGCCTCATCCCATGACAGGACGAGGGCGAAGAAAGCGGTGATGATGCTGACCATGATTCAGAATCAGAACGAGACAGCGCCCTTTGCCTATCATAAAAACCTGCTTGAGACGCTGATAGCGCTGAGGGAGTTGGAGAATATCGAGAAAACCGATGTCTTCTCTGTAAGAAAATCTCTCATCGACCTGATGCTCTATTACGAGAGAAGGACAGTCGAGGCAGAAAAGAAAATGAGACTGACGACGATTGTTGACCTGGAGAAGATTCGCTAACCTGTATCATAAAAGAAAAATACCTAATAAACAAAATCAAACGAGTTTTTTCACAAAACCAATTTCCAAAAAACACTTCGAAAATGAATATATTCTCTGTATTGTCTGCTTATGTGTTCGATAAAATCTGTTCTTTTCTGTTCATCCTGGCTAAATAATAATTTATCCTCGCTCATCAAGAAGTATGGTCGTGGATGATTCTCCAGCCTTCGGACAAGCGCTGGAGTATGATGGTGAATAGGCCTTCTTTCAGAGAGTCTTTGAACGCAAGCTTCCATCTGCCCAGAACATAGGCAAAATCGCTGGATAAGACTTTAATCTCAATGTCGGTGAAGTCCAGCCTTCCCATATTCTCTCCGGAGTAGCTCTCTTTATACCTGGAGAGCAGGGCATTCCAGCCGTGAAGCCTTTTGTTTCCGGATTGGAAGGTTAAATCATCTGACTTCCAGTAATATTCCATGAATCCCTCGATACTTCCTTCATTCCATGAAGCCTTCTGCCGTTCGAGAATGCTCTGAACTTCATCCTTTGCTTTCTGAACATCAGAAGCTGGGCGGGAGAAGCAAAAAGCAATAAAGATGGCCAGGATAACTGCAATTGGAAAAAATAACCTTTTCATTTTACCTCCTTCAGTTTTAAGAACTAACTTCCGGTCTTTTTTTTCTTTCATCGCTAGTCAATAATCTGCCACCCTTGGCTCATGGATTATATGATGAAAATGAGGTCGCTCTTCTGCTTTTTGCTGACTTTTGCGTAGTGGTCTTGAAAATTGAGCATATCGATAAGACTCTTGCCTCCCTCCATCTTCCTCAACACCTTATCCTCTATCCTTTGAATGTTCTCGGCTGTTCCTAAAATTCCCTTAATCTCCTCTACGCTCATAACCACGATTCCATCATCATCGCCGAAAATGATATCTCCCGGTTCAACCGCTACGCCGCCGCAATTGACCTTGACCTGAGTTTGAAAAATTTTTGAAGCAGTTCCTGCCACTGGAGTAATATATCTTGCGTAAACAGGAAGATTAGTCTTTTTGATGCCTTTGGTATCGCGACATCCGCCGTCAACGACGATTCCAGCGAGGTTTTTCCTTCTTGCTTCGAGAGCAAAAAGCTCTCCGGCCAAGGCAATCTTGTCTCCTTCGGCATCAACGACCAAGACTTCTTCTTCATCGGCTTCGTGAAGAGCCTTGAGGACAGAAAGAAAATCTCCTTTGCAATGGACAGTGTGGGCAATTCCAATCATTTTCAAGCCATGGTTGATGGGCCTTATTCCAGGGTCCATGACCCTCAAATTCTTATTGATGTCGCAGATGCAGGCGACATCCAGCTCAGCCAATCTTTTTTTTAATTCTATGAAATCCATAATTCCTCCTTATAACAAAAAGGGGACAGTCCCCTTTTTGCTCGTTTCTTGACATGAATTTATGAATATTATTTATATATGTCAGAATGACACCAAAAACAAGCGAAATTGCCTTTTAAATCCATCCGATGAAGGAGAGAAAAAATAATGGTCCATGCTTACAAAATGATTTTCCTCTTTTTCTTGGCTGTTATTTTAGTCATCGGAATTAACGGCTGCGGCAAGAAGGAAGATTATCGAAGCTTGCCCCCTTATAAAAACCCGACACTCGCTTTAGAAGAAAGGGTCAATGACCTTATTTCGAGGATGACACTCGAAGAAAAAGCCTCGCAGCTGCTTAACGGCGCAGCAGCCATCGAGCGCCTTGATGTCCCTGAATACGACTGGTGGAATGAATGCCTGCACGGCGTGGCTCGCGCCGGCCTGGCCACTGTTTTCCCTCAGTCCATCGGCCTGGCTGCAACATGGGATACTGAGCTCATGCATCGAGTGGCAACAGCCATCTCTGATGAAGCCCGGGCTAAGCATCACGAGTTCCTGAGGCGTGGAAAAAGAGGCGTCTATCAGGGACTTACTTTCTGGTCGCCGAATATCAATATCTTTCGCGACCCGCGCTGGGGAAGAGGAATGGAAACATACGGCGAAGACCCCTATCTGACAGGAAGGATGGGGGTTGCCTTTGTCAGAGGTCTGCAGGGCGATAACCCGAAGTATCTAAAAGTTGTCTCCACGCCCAAGCATTATGCTGTCCACAGCGGACCCGAGCCCGAGCGTCATGCTTTTGATGCCAGAACAGACGAGCGGGACTTGCGTGAGACTTATCTTCCTCATTTTAAAGCCTGTATCGAAGAAGCAAAGGCATTTTCTGTGATGTGTGCCTATAACCGCTATGAGGGTGAAGCCTGCTGCGGCAGCAACCGGCTTTTAACAAAGATTCTGAGGGAGGAATGGGGCTTTGAAGGCTATGTCGTCTCTGACTGCGATGCCATAAGAGATATCTGGGAAGGCCACAAAGTTGTCCCGGCCTCGCCAGAGGCAGCAGCTCTGGGCGTAAAGTCCGGATGCGACCTGAACTGCGGCGCAGAGTATAAAAGCCTGCTCGAAGCCTTTAAAAAAACCTTGATCACAGAAGAAGAGATTGATGTCTCTGTCAAGAGGCTTTTCAGGGCAAGGTTCAAGCTCGGCATGTTCGACCCCCCAGGCATGGTTCCCTACGCAAAGATTGCCTACAGAGTCGTCGACAGCAAGAAGCATAAGAGACTGGCACTGGAAGCAGCAAGAAAATCCATTGTCCTCTTGAAGAACGATAATAATATCCTGCCTCTGAGAAAAGACTTGGGCACGATCGCTGTTATCGGACCCAATGCTGATGATGTCGAGGTTCTGCTCGGAAATTACAACGGCACTCCCTCCCATCCGATAACGCCTCTTGAGGGAATTCGCCAGAAAGTTTCCACAAGGACAAAAGTCCTCTATTCCTTGGGCTGCGAATGGGCAGAGAATCTTCCCAAATTTGAGATTGTTCCCTCTTCAGCTCTGTTCTTCACAGAGGGAGACAAAAGGCAGAGCGGCTTGAAGGGTGAATATTTCAATAACCGCGATTTTAAAGGCGAGCCCGCCTTTACCCGCATCGATAAAGCAATCAATTTCAACTGGTGGGGCGGCGCACCGAGCAAGGTTTTCGACGATGATAATTTCGGTGTGCGCTGGACAGGAGAACTCGTCCCGCCTGTGACAGGAAAATACGCTTTAGGAGCAGAGGGACTCAACGGCTTTCGGGTCTATCTCGAAGATAAACTCCTGGTCAAATTCAGCAGCAGGCATCAACCAGAAAAGACTTATGAAAGTGTTAACCTTGAGGCTGGCAAGCCTTATAAGATAAAAGTTGAATTCTTTGAAAGGTCAGGGGACGCGCATATCAAGCTGCTCTGGTTTATTCCAGGCAGGGACTATGAAAAAGAGGCAGTTGATATGGCAAAACAGGCTGACGCTGTGCTCATGTTCATGGGACTTTCTCCAAGGCTTGAAGGCGAGGAGATGGAGGTCAAGGTTGAGGGCTTTAAGGGCGGCGACCGCCTGACTTTGGATCTTACGGCTATTCAGGAAAAGTTGCTTAGAACCATCCATGCTCTGGGCAAGCCTGTTGTGCTTGTCTTGCTCAACGGGAGCGCTCTTTCTGTGAACTGGGCCAACGAGAACATACCAGCCATTGTCGAGGCCTGGTATCCAGGCCAGGCAGCAGGCGAGGCCATCGCTGATATCATCTTTGGCGATTACAATCCTGGCGGCAGGCTGCCGGTCACTTTTTACCGCTCTGTCGACCAGCTGCCTCTTTTTGAGGACTATGCCATGAAGGGCAGAACTTATAGATATTTCGAAGGAGAGCCCCTCTATCCATTTGGATTTGGGCTGAGCTATTCTCGCTTCAAATACAGCAATCTCTCGGTTCCCAAGACTGTTCAGGTGGGAGAAGATATTCTCGTTTCTGTCGATGTTGAAAACGCAGGAAAGATTGCTGGCGACGAGGTTGTCGGGCTCTATCTGATCGATGTCGGGGCTTCTGTGCCCGTTCCAATCCGTGCTCTGAAAGGATTCGAGAGAATTCATCTTAAGCCAGGAGAGAAAAAAACAGTTAAGTTTACCTTGACCCCTGAGCAGCTATCTTTGATCGACAATAACTTCAAGCGAGTCGTCGAGCCCGGAGTTTTCGAAGTGGCGGTTGGAGGAAAGCAGCCCGGCTTCAAAGGCTCTGCCGACGCCTGGACAACCGAAGTCCTCAGCGCCCGATTCGAAGTTAAGGGCGAGGCTATTTTAATAAAAACGCAATAGTGTAGCTCCCCGTGGCAAGCCACGGGGCATTCTGCAATGGATTTTCGCAAAAACGTCATCGCCAGGAGCGGAGAAAAGGGGACTGTCCCGTTTTTCCGAAGGTTTTTTATGGAAGGATTCGAATTTTCTGCCAGAGAATCTTCGTTCTTGCCTCTAATTAATTGCAAAAGGGGACTGTCCCCTTTTTTGTTTATTACCTGACGATGGTCAGCTCTTCGAGCACATTCAGGGCTTTATCCACTCTTTCAGCGATGAAAAGCACATAGCGGATGTCAACGTTAATGCTGCGTGTTAAGTCAGGGTCG
>Ga0315289_10005146_pt1 | contig 19375 bp, 6 predicted proteins | sample YL17G11_40_MG_FD_203452 | JGI IMG/M metagenome (GOLD analysis project Ga0315289, IMG submission 203452) | Sediment microbial communities from Yellowstone Lake, YNP, Wyoming, USA - YL17G11_40 | ecosystem: Environmental > Aquatic > Freshwater > Lake > Sediment | place: USA: Wyoming | collected...
CCCACACACACACACACACACACACCACGGTTACCCCACGGCGATGACGCGGCCCCAGGCGGGGGCTGGGCAACACCGCCATCGTCCCGGGTCGGGGCGCGGGAGGCCCAGGCGCCGGACCAGGGGGCGGGCCTGTGTTGGAGATGGAGGGGGTGGATGGATGGATGGAGGTAGGAAGGTAGGAAGGGGAAGGGTCACAAGAGGCGGGGATGGTTTTGGTTTTGACGCGGGAGGACAAGGGTTCCTCTGTGGGGCCACCCCTTCAAAACACGCTGACAAGCTGACCTGGTCTCCTGGACGCCCAGCATGCGTGAGGCGTTCGGGAGGGGGCGGGTGCTTGTGAGGAAGGGATGGGACGTGGAGAGAAGAGAAGGTCGAAACAATGAGGAGGGTCGCGTAAGCAGACTGAGCATCGACGGCGCTAGCAAGCACACACCAGCTTCACCCGGCGACGATGGCCACGCCCGACGATGCCGCGCCCTCTACCGCCCCATCCTCAGCCCGGAATCCCGCCCACGTCCTGACGGACGAGGAGGCGGCGGCCCGGCCGCTGACCGTGCTCGTCATCGGTAAGGATACAGGAGAGAGGAGCTGCAATTTGTGCTTTTAAGATGGCCGCCGCCGCCCACCCCAGCCCGCGCGACGCATGTCTCAGGGGTGCTCAAGTGCCAGTTCTTGTATCGCAGGGGAGCGTGTGGGTGGTGGAATGGAGCGCGAGCAGTGGGAGTTGTAGAGAAGAGAGGTTTGAGCGACTCGCCTCTCCCTGGCCGCCGCCGCCGCCACCAACCTCATTCCATTTTTCACCTTCACCAGGCATGGCCGGCTCCGGCAAGTCCACCCTCATGCGGGCCCTGGACGACTACGTCCGGGCTGACGCGGAGGCAGCCGCCGCGGTGGAGGGAGGCACCAGCATTGCCACCGCCGGCCCGACCGACGCCGACGCCACCCCTCCGCCCCCCATCTACCTCATCAACCTGGACCCGGCCGCCGCGGAGGTGGACTACCCGGCGTCCATCGACATCCGGGACACCGTCAACTACAAGGGCGTCATGGCAGAGTACGGCCTGGGCCCCAACGGCGGCATCGTCACCGCCCTCAACCTGTTCGCCACCCGCTTCGACCAGGTCGTCTCGCTCATCGAGGCCTTGCCCGCCCGGGCGGCCGCGGCGGGGGCGCCCCCGCCGCGCCTGGTCGCCGTGGACACGCCCGGCCAGATCGAGGTCTTCACCTGGTCCGCCTCCGGGGCGGTCATGACGGACGCCCTGGCCGGGAGCGGTCCCACCGCCATCGCGTTCGTGGTGGACGGGCCGCGCTGCGCGTCGCCGACCGCCTTTGTGGCCAACATGCTGCAGGCCTGCTCCATCCTGTACCGGACGGGCCTGCCCCTGTTGCTGGTCTTCAACAAGGCCGACGCGGCGGGCGGGGCGGGCGCGGTCGCCTGGCTGGAGGACTGGGAGGGCCTGGCGGGCGCGCTGGAGGGGGAAGGCAGCTACGCGGCGACCCTGTCACGCTCGCTGTCCCTGGCCCTGGACGAATTCTATTCGTCCATGCCGGCCGTCTCCGTCTCCGCCGCGACGGGGGCCGGGATGGATGCCCTGCTGAAAGGCTTTGACGCCTGCAAGGCGCGCTACATCACAGACGTCCTCCCTGGGCTGCGCGCCCGCCTGGCCGCCCGGGACGCGACGGAAGCCGACCGCCAGGCGGCCGACCTGGCGCGCCTGGCGCTGGATGATGACGGGGGGGATGGTGGAGAGCCCCAGAAAGGGGGGCTGGCGGCGGCGGAGGCGGTGGTAGAGCGGCGGAGAGGGTGAAAAGCGTGTTCGCACCAGGGTTACCGCGCTCATACCTCAGCTCATAATATGTCGCCACATCTCTCTACCCCCTCCTCCCTCCTCCCTCAATCCACCTCTCCACATTTTTCTCATCCCTTCCCGTCACCCCCCGGACGACGGCCGCCGCCCCCCACCCCCGCCCACCGCCACGGGCGTCATCACCCCTACCCCGCTCGCGCCCACGACCGCCGTCACGGCCGCCGCCAGGCGGGCCTCCCAGGCGGCCACGGCGGCCGCGTGCGCTTCGACTGCGCGGCGTGCGGCAGCGGCTGAGGACGCGCCGCCCACCGCGGCCACGGCCGCCACGACGGACCGGGCGTCGGCGGCGAGGGACGCAAAGTCGGAGCGCAGGGCGGGGAGGTCGGGCAGGCCGGCAGGTGGAGGGGCGCCGCCACCACCCCCGGGCGTCAGCGCCGCCGTCACGCCCTCCAACCGGGCCAGCCGGGCCGCCCCGCGCGCGGCCGCGGCCTCCAGCGGCGCCCAGGCCGCCCGCAGGCGGGCACGTTCGGGGCCGCCCGGGCCGGGCGTCTCCGCGGCAGCACCGACGCCAGGCGCGTCACCGGACACGGCAGACGCAAAGGACGAGGACACGGCCTCGCCCGCCCCGTCAAAGACGCGCAGGCGGGCGCCCGCGGGCGTGCCACTGGCACCGCCGCCGCCGCCGATGCCGCCGGCGAACGAGAGCGCGAGCGGGGTCGCGGCGGCTGCATCCCCAGCCCCCGACGCCCGGCGCCCTAGGCGGCTTCGCACGGTGGGGCGGCCGCCGCCGTCGCCGCCAGTCACCGCGCCCGCGGCCGCCAGGACGGAGCGCGCCGCGGACGCGGCGCCCTCGCGCAGGGCCTCGGCCGCCGCCGCCGCGGCCGCCACCTCGCGCTCGCGCGCTTCCAGGCGCGCCGCTGTGGCACTCGCCGCCCGGTCGCGGGCGGCCGCCGCGGCTTCCCGGCTGGCGCTGGCCGCCGCCCGGGCGTCCGCGTCGGCGCGCAGCTTCTCCGCAGCGGATGCGGACGCCTCGGCGGACGCGGCCCGGGCGTCGGCGGCCGCCCGGTCGGACGCAGCGCCCCGGCGGGCGGCCGCTACCGCGGCTTCCGCGCTCGCGACGCCCGCCTCGCGCGTGGCCAGGGCCTCGGCGCGGGACGCGGTGGCCGCGTCCAGGGCGGCCTCCCGGGCGGCCAGGCGAACTTCACGGGCAGACGCGGCTGTGTCGGCAGCGTCGGCTGCGGCCGCGGCTTGGGCGGCCTGGGCGGCGGCCGCCGCCGCCGCCGCCCGTTCCGCTTCAGCCACGCTCGCCTCGCGCGCAACCACCCGCTCGTACAAGGCCTGCACCTCGTCCGCGTCGGCGGCCCGGCCCGACAGGTCGGTCAGGCGGGCTTCCAGGGCGGACGCGGCTTCGGACGCGGCGGCCTCCCGGGCAGCGACGGCAGCGGCCGCCGCGTCCGCGTCCGCGGCAGCCCGGGCGGCGGCCGCAGCCCTGGCTTCAGCCTCGGCCGCGGCGGCCGCGGCGGCCGCCACACCCTTGCGCGCGGTCGCCTCGGCCGCGCGCACCTCGCCCTCCCGGGTGTCCAGGGCGGCTCGGGCGGCCTGCAGGCGGTCCCAGTCGGAGGCTAAAGCCGCGGCTTTGGCGTCCGCGCCAGACACGGCCGCCAGGGCAGCCGCCTCCCTGCGGGCCGCTTCCGCGCGCGCCGCCTCGAGGGCCGCCTTGGCGCCAGCCACCTGGCCCAACGCCTCCTTGGCCGCCCGTTCCGCCTCGCCGGCCCGGGCAGCCGCAGCCGCGGCAGCTTCCCGGCCGGCCGCCCCAGCCTCCCAGGCGGCTTTTGACGAAGCTAGCGCGTCGGCGTCGGCCGCCAGGGCTACCTGCGCGGCCGCCAAGCTGGCGGCCCGGGCCGAGCCCTCATCCGCGGCCGCCCGGGCCGCCTCCCGTGCTTCCGCCGCCTCAGCCTCCGCCGCCCGGGCAGCAGCCTCACGGGCAGCAGCAGCCTCGGTCATGACAGCAGCCGAGCTGGCCCGGGCGTCCGCGTCCAGGCAGGCCCGGACGGCGGCAGCTTGGGCGGAAGCCGCCGCGGCGGTCGCGTCCTCGGCCCCGACCCGGGCCCGCTCGGCAGCCCGCAACGCTTCCGCCACCTCCGCCTTGGCGGCCGCCCGGGCTTCGGCAGTGGCACCGGCGATCGTGTCGGACGCCGCCCCCTCAGCCGCCCGCAGGCGGGCTTCCCGCCCACCCAGCTCCGCCCGGGCGGCCTCCGCCTCAGACCGCACCCGCCCCTCCAGCGTGGCCAGCTCCTGCTCCAGGCGCGTCCGGCGGGCGGCCAGGGCGGCCTCTCGGCCCGCCAGCTCCTCAGTGGCAGCCCGGGACCGGGCTTCGGCTTCGGCGACACGGGCGGTGGACGCGGCTTCCTTGTCGGCGGCCGCGGCCGTCGCGGCAACGGCCGCGGCGGTCGCTCGCGAGGCCGCAGCCGCCTCGCCCGATGCTTTGGCCGCCTCCGCGTCGGCCGCCTCCCGGGCGGCCAGCGCGGCCGCCCGGGCCGCATCAGCAGCGACCGTCGCCTCGGCCGCCCGGCGCTCAGCCGTCAAAACCCCCGCCTCCCGGCCGGCCAGCTCGCCTTCAGCCCGCGCGACGCGCGCTTCCCGGGCGGCCAGGTTGCAGGCCGACTCTTGGGCCGCGCCCGCCTGGGACGTGGCGGCCAGGGTGGCGGCTTCGGCGGCCGCCTTCAAGGCCTGGGCCTCAACCTGGGCGGCTTTGGCGGCGGCGATGGCGAAGTCCGCGGCGTCGCGGGCAGACTTGGCAGACGAGACTTCTGCGAGGGCAGCCGCGAGCGCGGCGGCCGCGGCTTCCTCCCGGGCGGCGGCCGCCCCGGCCGCGGCCTTGGCGGCCGCCGCCTCCTTCTCGGCGTCAATGCGGGCCCGGGCAGCACCTTCACGCTCGGCCCGGGCGGCGGCCGTCGCAGCGCCCGCCTCGGCCTGGGCCTGGGCCGCACTGGCCCGGGCGGCTTCAGCCGCGTCGCGCGCGGCTGCGGCCGAGGCGCGGGCGCCCTCCGCCTCCACCCGGGCCGCCTCGACGTCGGCCCGGTCGCGGGACAGGGCGTCAGCAGCGGCCGCCGTGTCCTCAGCAGCGGCGGTGAGCTCGGCCTCCCGGGCGCGCAGGTCTTCCGCCAGGGAGGCCGCATCCTCGGCCGCCTCCCGCGCGGCCGCCAGGCGGGTGCGCTCGGCCTCCAGGCTTGCCCGTTCCGCGTCCAGGGCCGCCCTGGCGGCGTCCGCGTCGGCCCGGGCTGCCTCAGCAGCTCGTTGGGCGGCCTGGGCGGCAGCCCGGTCGTCATCCAGGCGACCACCGTCCGCGCGGGCGGCAGCCTCCGCGGCGGCGCCCGCGGCCAAAGCGTCGGCAGCAGCGGCCGCTACAGCGGCTTCCCTGGCCTCCACCGCACCCTCCCGGGCGGCCAGAGCGGCGCCGTCGCGGGCCAGGCGCTCCTCCACGGCAGCCAGGGCAGCCTGCACGGCCGCCACCTCATCGGACCGGGCTGCCAGGGCCGCCCGCTCCGCTTGAGCGGCCGCCCGCTCTTCAGCCGCCTCGGCGCACCGGGCAGCCGCGTCAACCACCGATGCTTCCCGCCGGTCCAGGTCGGCGTCCCGGGCGGCGGCGGCCGCGGCGGCCGCGGCCAGGCGGCCTTCCGCGTCCGCGAGCGCGTCTTCACGACGGGCGACTTCGGCGGCGGCAGCGGTGATGGACGCCTCGCGCCGGCCGGCAGCAGAGGCCGCGGCCTCAGCGGCCGCGGCAGCGCCCTCCGCGCGCGAGGCTTCCTTGACGGCCGCACGCAGCGCGCGCCGGGCAGCGGCGGCCCGCGTCGTCGCGCCATCCAGTTCGGCGGCCCACTTGACGAGGGCGGCCTCGCGGGCGGCCAGGGAGGCAGGGTCGGTCGCCGACGACGCGTTCGCCCGGGCCAGGCCCGCCGCGGCTTCCGCGCGCGCCCAGGCGGCCAGGGCACCCGCGGCCGGGCCGTCGCCGGCACCCACGCCACCACCACTGTCACCGGTGGTGGTGGTGGTGGTCGCCAGTGCGTCATCCGCTGCGGTCAGCAAGGAGCGACGGGCTTCATCCACGGACGCCGCCCGGGCCGCCAGGGCAGCCTGCGCCGCTTGCGCCGCGCCGACCGCTGCCTGCGCGCCCGCAATCTGCACCCGGGCGGTCTCCGCCGCGGTCGCCGCCGCGGACTCGGCAGCAGACGCGGCGGCGACCCTAGCGTCAGCAGCCCGTTCCCGGCTGGAGGCCGCGTCGGCCGCGGCAGACGCCGCCGCGGACCGGGCTTCCGCGTCGGCCGCGACCCGCTCGGCCACGGCACGCAGGTCGGCGGCCGCCACTGCTTCCGCCTCGGCCTCCGCTTCGCGGGCGGCCAGGGCGGTGGTGCGGGCGTCGGCGGAGGCGAGGGCAGCCGCCGCGGAGCGTTCCCGGTCGGCCAGAGCAGTCTCGACTGCACCCAGCTCCGCCCGGCGGGCATCCAGGGACGCCGCCTCAGCCGCCAGGCGAGATGCTTCCGATTGAGAAGCATGTTCCCGTGCTTCAACCGCCGCGACCGCGCGGGCGACCTCAGAAGCGCGCGCGTCCGCGGACGCTAGCAAGCCTGCCGCCCGCGCATCAGCGGCCGCCACCCGGGCGTCCGCCGCGCCGGCGGCCTCACCCGCGGACGCCTCCCGCGCCGCCATGTCGGCCTCGCGCGCGGCCGCCGCCGCCTCGGCCGCCGCCACCGCGGCTGCCAGGTCGGCCCGGGCGGCCCGGAGCTCGGCCTTGGCGTCGTCCAGGGCGGACGATTCCGCGCTCAGCTGGGCCTCCCGGTCGGCCAGGGAGTGGGCGGCCTCCGCCTTGAACCGGGCCTTCCAGTCGGCGAGCGCCGCCTCGTGCGCGGCCAGCGCCTGTTCCCGGGCGGCCAGGGCGGCCCGGCCGGCGTCAACGTCCGCGCGGGCGGACGCGAGCGCAGCAACCTCGGCGTCTGTGGCGTCCCGGCGGGCGGCAAGGTCGGCCGTCGCGGCCGCCGCGTCCGCGGCCGCGGCCCGCAGGCGGTCCGCCTCGGCCGCCGCCCGCCCTTCAGCGCTCTCCACCTCCGCCCGGCGCCCGACCAACGCCGCTTCCTCCGCGGCGACGGCCACCTCCCAGGCAGCCACCCGGTCCCGGGTGGACGCCTCGTCCGAGGCGGCCCGGTCCCGGGCGCGTGCAGCCGCCGCGGCCGCGTCGTCCGCGTCCCGCCTGGCCACGACCGCGTCCCGCTTGGCGGCTTCCGCCTCATTCACGGCCGCCTCAGCCGCCGCGCGGTGGGAGACCGCTGACGCGGACGCGGCCGCCTCCTCGGCCCGGGCGGTGTCCCGGGCTCGGGCCGCATTGGCGGCCGCCCGGTCCGCCGCTTCCGCCCGGGCTTCAGCAGCAGCGGCAGCAGCCAGGGCGGCCGACGCGGCTTCCTTGCCCGCCCCTGCCTCCGCCCCCGCCCGGGCCGCGTCGGCCAGGGCTTCGGACCGGGCGGCGTCGGCGGCGGCCACCTCACGGGCCAGGTCGGCCAGGCGGTCGACGGTGTCTCGGCGTGACGCGGATTCGGCAGACGACAACGCTTCGGCCCGGGCAGCCAGGTCGGCCTTCAACCCGGCCAGGCGGTGCGCCTCCACCGCCGCCGCGTCCGCAGCCGCCACCGCCCGGGCGTGGGCGGCGGCCGCGTCGGCGGCGGCCGCGGCCGCGGCGGTGTCGCGTTTTTCCGCGGACGCCTCTACCGCGAACGCCGCCCGTTCCCGGGCGCCCGCCGCGTCGGCTGCGTCGCGGGCGGCGGCCGCGGCTTCCACCACGGCCGCCTCACGGCGGGCCAGGTCCTCCCGGGCGAGGCGCGCAGCCTCTTCACGGGCGTGCATAGCTGATTCGCGTTCGGCTAGGGCGATGGCGGCCGCCGCCGCCCCGTCGGCCGCCGCCTGGGCGGCCTGGGTCTTTGCGTCGGCCGCGGCCTTCACCTCCGAGAAGGCCGCCTCCGCCTCCACCCTGGCCGCCGCGACCTCTGCCAGGCCGTCCCGGGCGTCGCGCAGGGCAGACCCCAGTTCGGCCAGGTCCGAGCGGGCCGCCGCAGCAGCCGCACTGGCCTGGGCGGCGTCCGCCTCCGCGGCAGCCGCTTCTGCGGCTGCCCGGTCGCGGCGGGCCCGCCACGCGTCCGTGTCGACGGCGAGGGCGTGGGTGATGGAAGAGTCGAAGGCGGCGGCGGCGTTAGCGTCACCGTCAGCCTCGCCCTCGTCGTCGTCGAGCAGGGCGGCAACGGCTGGGCGGCGGCGGGTGGAGGTGGCGTTGTTGCGCCGCGCTGCGCGTGGGGCGGGCGGGCGGGTTGCCCAGGCAGCCGCGGCGGCACCAGCTTCCTCTTCCTCTTCCTCCGTCCAGGACATGGGGTTGCTGGTAGGCGCTCCTGCGCTGGACGGGCGGGCGGCGGCCGCAAAGATGGCGGCGTGGGTGGACTGTGGAGAGGGGCGTGTGAAAGTGAGTGAGTGACAGGTCTGGTCTGTCTGCTTCCAAAAAACAAAACGCCCGCCGACCCCCCGCTTCTCTTCTCTTCTCCCTTACCTGGTGGCCACTCCCGGCGTCCACGCCGTCACCGCCGTCCGAGTCTTCAAAGGCGCGGGCGGCGGCGTGGATGAGGGACTGAGTGCAAGGGGTGGAGCGAAGGAGAGGGGATGGTGGGGCGTTAGAGAGAGGCGTCTCGCGCGAGCATTCAAACAGCCGCGACCGCATCTCGGTCTAGGTCTCTTGAAGCCGCGCCGTGTGGCCGCACAAAGTCGACAGCGCGTCGCACCAGCTGCACACGCTCAGACAGCCCGCGCACACATTGGCAAGATAGCCAGGCCCTCGCGCGCGCGCCCCCACCACACACACTCACCGCGTTGTCGCCGCCGTCAATCTTTTTTGTCCGGACGGCGAGGACAGCAGCTGGGGCGCCCGCGCCGGACAGGGTCGACATGCTTCAAGGGCTGGATAACAGCGTATGCGGGGAGGACTTGGACGCACACGCCAGTGGGTGAGTGTGGGGTGTGCTCGTGTGCAAGTCGCACGGGGACGGGGAGAGACAAAAAAAAAAACAGTGAGGCGTAGCGGCCTGTCGGCTTGCGCTCGCTCTTCAACCTCGCGCTTCTCTCCCCCGTACCTTTGGTACAAAGAAAGTAACACACACACACACACACACACACACACACACACACACACACACACACACACGCGCGCGCGCACTCACACAGCGCCCCTACATCTCTACTCAACCCCGGGAGCCAGCCCCGCGATCCGCGTCAAGTCCCGAACCTGCTCCTCCCGAGTGAAGCAGTACCTAAATCGGGACGCCAGCCAGGCCGCACCGCGGGCGGCGAGGGCGGTGGCGACCAGCAAGGCCGCCCAGGCAGCGGCCTGACCACGCCCGAGCCCGGCCAAGGCCCCGCCCGGGGCGAGCGCCGCCGCCACCACAGCCAGGCTGACCAGAGACACGACGCTGAGCGTAGCCGCCGCGGCTTTCGCGCGCTTGTAGACTGCCCGGGAAGAGGGCACGTACGCGGTGTGCCCAGCCCACCGGTCCAGGACGACCTCCCGAGCCAGCGGGCCCTGGCCCAGGCCTGCCTTCAGCCCGGCCGCCCGGTTGGGCTGCTCGGGCAGCGCCCCGTCCAACCACTTGCCCATCGCGGCGAGGAAGACCTCGGAGGGGAGGCGGTAGGCGAGCACAGACGCGCGCTTGAAGGCGGCAGCCTGTCCGCCCGCCGCCGCTGCCTCTGCGCCCAGCACATCCCGCTGCTGCGTGGCCACAAGGAACGTGTCCTGGTCCAGGAAGTGGAGCAGGCCCAGCGCGACCAGCCAGCGCGGGACGGGCAGGCGGGTGGCAAAGGAGCGGGCGTACCGGATGAACAGCTTGGAGCGGCCCACCCCTTCGGGCAGGACCCAAAACGTGGCCAGAAATTTTGCGGGCTCGCCGCCAGGGCCCACCCGGCCCCACCGGACAAAGCCTGGCGCCTCAAACTCCAGCGTCGCCGTCGCGGGCGGGGCAGGTGGCTGCTGGGCCTTCTTCTTCTTCTTCTCCTTCTTCTTGGCGGCCACCGCCGCGGCCAAGCCCAGAACGGGAGTGGCAGGGACGGTGCCGACCAGGTGGAGCCCGCCCCCGCGGCCGACACCGGGGACAACGGCCATGCGCTTCCCGTCGGGGCCGCCCGCGCTGAAGACGTCCAGGGACAGCGTCTGGTGCGCCAGGCCGTGGTCCGGGTCGCACAGGTTCTCCAGGATGAGCGACGCGTCGACCGGAAACGACCGCACAAAGTCGGCGGTCACCCAGCCTGGGCCTGCAAGCTCCCTGATGCCGACCGGCGGGGCTGGTGGTGGTGGTGACGAGGGCGCGCCGTGCTCGACGGGCGCCACCCACACCATGCCCTCCGCCTCCACGCAGGGCAGGGCGCGCGCACAGGTCCGGGTGCCGCTGGAACCACCACCGCCCGCCCTCTCTCCAGGCAGGTGCGGGATGCCCTGGCACGCGCCGGACGCCCCATCAAACGTCCACCCGTGGTAGGCGCATTGCAGGTGGCCGGCCGAAGTGATGCGGCCCTCGCTCAGGGCGGCCCGCCGGTGGGGGCAGGCATCGAAGAAGGCGATGGGCGGGCCAGCAGACCGGCGGGCGACCGCGATCGGCTCGTCAAAGAGCCAGGCCCGGGTGGGCGTGTCCACCGGGAGGTCGGCCGTGAAGGCGACCGGGTACCACTGGCAGCGCCAGTCGTAGCCCTCGCCTGGAGGAGAGGCGGACGAGGCGGGCGAGGTGGCGGGGGAGGAGGTGCGAAGGAGGAGAGAGGGCGAGGACGGGCCGGGTTCGTGGACGCGCGCGCGTGCCCGGTGGTCCGGCAATGGGCAAGCCCGCCGGCCGGCGGGACACCCGGCACGCCCGGCACGCCCGGCCAGCGATGCCAGCATGTAAGACGGGGATAGGTGTGTGGGTGCGTCGTGCGTGGGCGGGCGGCGGGCGCGGGCGATGATATGAGTTGTGGAAAAGAGAGAAGGGCTCCTGAGCAAATGTCCCTGACATCTTCATTTCGAGCGTCGGGCTCCTCACGCCCCCGCCTTCTTTTTTACACCCACCCACGCACATGCCACCCCGCCGTGCACCCGCCGCCCCTGTGACCCGCCGCCGCCGCCAGGCTCCCGCCGAAGATCTGGTAGAGAGCGAGGATGACGAGGGGGAGACGGAGGGATACGAGGAGGAGACGGAGGAGGAGACTGTGGAGAGCACACCGTCATCCTCGTCGTGCGAGGAGGTCGCGCCTGCAGCCGCCCCACCCCCTCCACCTCGGCGCCTGCAGGCGGCCGCGCAGCCGCAGCCCCGAGGCCGGGGCGACGGCCGGGGCCGAGGCCGGGGTGACGCCGCCGCCGCCGAGGCCCCGCGCGCGGCGGGCCCGCCCCGCACCCTCCTCGCCCTCATGGACCTCCCGCACGACATCCTCGCCCTCGTTGCCGCCAACGTGCCCAACCCGGGCCGGTGGGCGCTGCCCCTGGTCTGCAAGGCCTTCTGGCAGGCCTTGCGCCCGCCCTGCGCTGCCTGGGATGACCTCGCCCTGTCCTGGTCCGGCGTCCACGCCCTGGCGGCGGCCACCCACTGGCACGGGGCCGACGACCTGGAGGTGGCAGGGGCGAGCGCGATCCGGGCTTTAAACGCCCTGTGCACGGCCGCCCCGCGCCTGCACGCCCTAGACATTTCCGTATGGACCCCCCAGTCCGCGCGGGCCGTGACGCGCGCGCTGAGCCTGCTGTTGGGCGAGGGCGGTGGCGGTGGGGGAGGCGGGGGCGGCGGTGACGGTGGGCGCGGCGGTTCTGGTGGCGGCGCCCCTGCCCAGACGCCCTTGGCTCCACTCCTGTCCCGGGTCGCCATCCGGACGATGCCCACCAACCAATCGCCGGAGATGATCGGTGCCCTGATCGACACGGGCGCCCTCAACACCTTGTTCCACGCGGCGGGCGCGGGCCGCGTCACCTGCCTGCAGTTTGCCTTGATTGCCACGCCGCCCGAGTGGTTTGAGAGGGTGTGGCCCGCGCGGTACGAGGCCATCGCGGCGGCCGCGCCGGCGGCCATCCCGCTGCGGAAACTGGAACTGGAAGGGGTGCAAGGCGACATGCCGGCCGGCAGGGTGGGGTGGCGGTGGTCCCTGCGGCCCCTCTCCCTGGCCGTGGTCGGCCCGCTGGTGCCCCGGATGGGGGCGACCCTGGAGGACCTGGCGTTCCGGGGCATGGGCATGTGGGCCATGCTCCGTGGTGCCTGGCACTTGACCCGCCTAACCCGCCTGGCCATTGAGAAAGACGTCGGCTTTCGGCTTGACGACGGGTGGTACGCAGCCGGCAACCCCTCGCCCCTGCCTGCGCTGCGCGAGCTAATCCTACCCATGATGAATCCGGGTCACTTTGGCTCATACTCCTGGGTGGCCACCTGCCGCCGCCTGACGGCGGTGACGCTCTACCACGGCGGTCGGTACGCGGCGGCCCGCGCCAACGCGCTGCGGCGCCCGCCGCAAGGCATCATGCACGCGCCCGCCCTGCGCCGGCTCCACCTGGAGGTGGAGCCCGGTCTGCCCGGCCCCGCCCGCCTGGTCGGGGCCCGCATTTGCACCGCGCGTGCCTTTTCTACTCTGACCTCGCTGACATACCTCGCCCTGACGATGAACAACACCAAACGGTGCGACTTTCCATCCCTGCCTGGCGGCGAGCGTGGCGCCACGCTCCTGCTGCCCCGTTTGGAAGTGCTGGACCTGCGCCGCCAGCTCCTGGCGGCGCCGCCCCTGTTCCACCACCACGCGTGCAGGCTTTTGCGCGTCCTCCGCCTGGGCTACCCGGCCTGGAAGGAGATGCCGGGCCTGGCGTCCGCGACGGGCGCCGACCCAAGAGAGGAGGATGGCCCGGACGCCATCGCCGCCGCGGCCCGCCGCCCATTCAGCCTGACCGCCCTGGCGAAAGGCCGCCCGGGTGGAGGCTTGCCGCCCACGCTGGCGGAAATCGAGCTGGTCAACGTCGCCCTGACCGTCGACGGCACGTGTGTCAAGCCGAAAGTCTCCAAAAAAGGAGCAGGCAGGTCGGGCCGCCCGGCCGCCTCCCCGGCCGCCGTCGCGGGCGCGGTCGCTTTGAATTTTGCCACGAAGACTGCGGTGGGGCTGCGCTTGCTGCGACTGACCAACGCATCCACGGCGTCGCCCATCTTGGAAGCCCTCCTGGGCGACGGTGGGGCCGTCCTGGTCGACGCCTACGCCTCCACCCGCCGCCGCGGGGTGGGCATCGGCGGGCCGCCCGTGCGCCCCAGGCTGGCCGGGGACGACCTGATCAGCGAGGTGGTGGCGGTGGTGGAGATGGGGGAGGAGGACGAGGCTGGTACTGGCGGTGGCGGCCCACCGCCGTCGACGCCGCCGCCGGCGTGCCCGCCGGAGTGCATCTTCCAGTGAGAGGATGGGATGATGATGATGATGATGCGAGAGTGTGTGTGTGCTTGCCTTTCTTGCTTTTCTTTTTTTGCATGAGAGCGGGGGGTAAGAGAAGAGACAGAGGTGCGATGCTTACCCGTATGTGTGTATGAGAGAGAGAGAATGTGTGTGTGTGTCAGAGAGAGACTCTGGCATGCGTGCGTTTCCTACGGGGCGCGAGGGGGGGAGAGGTAGAGAAAAAAAGTGGAGGTGTGTGCGAAAGCCTTTCTTTATTCACACTCGCTTTTTCCGCGTGCGCCCATTTTCCGCCCGCCCTTTTCCCCTCACCCCCACCCACCCTTCTTCACCAGTCATGGCGGACGCGGGCGCTGGCGGCGCCGCCGCGCCCGGCCCCTCGGCGGCCAAGCCCGACGCGTAAGTGGGGTTTGGGTGGCGGGGAGAAGAGAGAGAGAGGGAGCCGGGTGTCCCTCGCGCGATCGAGGGAGGTGTCCCCCGTTGCGTGTCCCGCACGCCGCCTCGCCACCCGCCTCCCAGCCCACACCTGCCCGTGCATTTGGCCTGTGGACGTATCCCGCCCTCTCCTGGGCTGCCGCATGGGGCTGGGAGAGCGGGCGAGCGAAACGTGCGGGGAACGCTGCACGCGCCAGGGGTGCGGCGTTTCCGTTTTTTTTCTTATGCGGCGCGGCGCGCTCGCACGCGCGCGTCCCGGCGCTCCACCCTGCCTCCTCCACCCCACCCACCATCCCAAGGCGGGGAGCGCAGGGTGGCTCCCGCCTGAGCGGCGGGCCGAGGCGGGTAGAGAGGTGGAAGGGCGGCCCCGACACACGCGCGCGCTCCTTTTTCAATGGCCGCGAGCACAGGGCGCCCCTCCCCCCCCTCGGCGCGCGCTCCACTGCATCGCGCGCGCCCCACGCGCGGCCCTTCGCGCCCCACGCGCGGCCCCTCGCGCCCCACGCATGCGGGCCTGGACTCTTTCGAGCCCCTTAACTCTCACATCCCCCTCCTCTCAATCCTCTCCCCCTATTCCAGCCCTATCAAGGACGAGAAGAAGGACGTCTCGACCGCCATCCTGGAGCGCAAGAAGGCGCCCAACCGCCTGATTGTGGACGAAGCCACCAACGACGACAACTCCGTGGTTGCCCTGAGGTACGAGATGAAAGGGTTGGGGTTGAGAGAATGTGGGCGCGCGCGGCGCCGGGAGCGAGAGGCGGCGGGGGCGGCGAACAGAAAAGAAACTCACTCTCTCCTCTCCTTCTCTCCCCTCCACACACCCGCACAGCATGAAGACCATGGAGACCCTGCAGCTGTTCCGGGGCGACACGGTCCTGCTCAAGGTAAAGGAGTGTGGAGGTGGAGGAGGGCGGGGAATGCGTGCGCGGTGCCGCGCGTGAGACGCGCGCTCAACTGAACACCTAAGCTTTCAAAACCTCACACCCTCCACTCTCTCTCTCTCGCTCTCTCTCTCCAGGGTAAGAAGCGGAAGACGACCGTCTGCATCGTCCTGGCCGACGAGACGGTGGACGAGACCCGCATCCGCATCAACAAGGTCGTCCGCCGCAACCTGCGCGTCCGCCTGGGCGATGTGGTGTCCGTCCACCAGTGCCCGGACGTCAAGTACGGCGCGCGCGTGCACGTCCTGCCCATCGACGACACGATCGAGGGCATGACCGGCAACCTGTTTGACACCTTCCTCAAGCCCTACTTCCTGGAGGCGTACCGCCCCCTGACCAAGGGCGACACCTTCCTGGTCCGGGGCGGCATGCGGTCGGTGGAGTTCAAGGTGGTGGAGACCGACCCGGCCCCATACTGCATCGTCGCGCCCGACACCGAGATCTTCTGCGAGGGCGAGCCCATCCTGCGCGAGGACGAGGAACGCCTGGACGATGTCGGCTACGACGACGTCGGCGGCGTCCGCAAGCAGATGGCCCAGATCCGGGAGCTGGTGGAGCTGCCCCTGCGCCACCCGACCCTGTTCAAGACGATCGGGGTGAAACCCCCGAAAGGCATCCTCCTGTACGGCCCGCCCGGGTCGGGCAAGACCCTGATCGCCAAGGCCGTCGCCAACGAGACGGGCGCCTTCTTCCTGCTCATCAACGGCCCCGAAATCATGTCCAAGCTGGCGGGCGAGTCGGAGTCCAACCTGCGCAAGATGTTCGAGGAGGCCGAGAAGAACGCGCCCTCCATCATCTTCATCGACGAGATCGACTCCATCGCGCCCAAGCGGGACAAGACCCAGGGCGAGGTGGAGCGTCGCATCGTCTCCCAGCTGCTGACCCTGATGGACGGGCTGAAATCCCGGGCGCACGTGGTCGTCATGGGCGCTACCAACCGGCCCAACTCGATCGACTCGGCCCTTCGCCGGTTTGGGCGGTTTGATCGGGAGATTGACATCGGCGTCCCCGACGAGACCGGCCGCCTGGAGTGCTTCCGCATCCACACCAAGAACATGAAGCTGGCAGAGGACGTCGACCTGGCCGCCATCGCCAAGGACACGCACGGCTACGTGGGCGCCGACCTGGCCGCCCTGTGCACGGAGGCCGCCTTGCAGTGCATCAGGGAGAAGATGGATGTGATCGACTTGGAGGACGATGAGATCGATGCCGAGATCCTGGCCTCCATGGCCGTCACCAACGACCACTTCAAGACCGCCCTGGGCCTGTCCAACCCGTCCGCCCTGCGCGAGACGGTCGTCGAGGTGCCCAACGTCACGTGGGACGACGTGGGCGGGCTGGAGGGCGTGAAGCGCGAGCTCCAGGAGGTCGTCCAGTACCCGGTCGAACACCCGGAGAAGTTTGAGAAGTTTGGGATGGCGCCCTCCAAGGGCGTGCTGTTCTACGGGCCGCCGGGGTGCGGCAAGACCCTGCTGGCCAAGGCCATCGCCAACGAGTGCCAGGCCAACTTCATTTCGGTCAAGGGCCCCGAACTGCTGACCATGTGGTTTGGCGAGTCGGAGGCCAACGTGCGCGACATCTTTGACAAGGCCCGCCAGTCCGCGCCCTGCGTCCTATTCTTCGACGAGCTGGACTCCATTGCCAACCAGCGCGGCTCCTCCGCGGGCGACGCGGGCGGCGCGGCCGACCGGGTGCTCAACCAGCTGCTGACGGAGATGGACGGCATGAACTCGAAGAAGACGGTCTTCATCATCGGCGCGACCAACCGGCCCGACATCATCGACTCGGCCCTCCTGCGCCCGGGCCGCCTGGACCAGCTGATCTACATCCCGCTGCCCGACGAGCCCTCCCGCCGCGCCATCTTCTCGGCCGTCCTGCGCAAGTCGCCCATCGCGCCCGACGTGGACACCGCCCTGCTGGTCAAGTACACGGCCGGCTTTTCGGGGGCGGACATCACCGAGATCTGCCAGCGCGCCTGCAAGTACGCGATCCGGGAGTCCATCGAGAAGGACATCGAGAAGGAGAAGGCGGTCGCCGCGGCGGCGGCGGCGGCGGCGGCGGCCATCGTGGCGGCGGGCGGGGACCCGGATGCTCCGCCGGCGGCCACCGACGCCAACGGTGACGCGCCCATGGACGCCGAGGTCGAGGAGATCGACCCGGTCCCCTGCATCACGCGCGCCCACTTCGAGGAGGCCATGAAGTATGCCCGCCGGTCCGTGTCGGACGCCGACATCCGCAAGTACCAGGCCTTTGCTCAGACCCTGCAGCAGTCGCGCGGGTTTGGGTCGGAGTTCCGGTTCCCGGAGGGCGGCATTGCCGGGGCCGCGCCGGCGGCGGGCGGTGGGGGCGGGGCCGGGGCTGGCGCGCCTAGCGCCGCCTTTGCCTCCGCCGCGCCCGCGGCCGAGGATGACGACCTGTACAACTGAAGAGCGGGAGGAACGTCGTGTATGGGTTTGAGAGAGTGATGGGAGGGGCATGGCGTGTGCGCGCGTGTGTCTTGCATGTGTGTGTCTTTTTGTACCCCCTCCCCCCCCCCCCTTCCCCCCCCTGCGTGGCAGAGACAATGGAGATGAGAGATGGGGGTGGGAATGGGAATGGAGAGAGACCAAAGGGGCGAGGGGTTGAGATGGATGGATGGAGAGGACCAGGTTGGGGTCGCGCGCCCCGCCATGCGCGCCCACTCCCTTCCTCCTCTCCCCTCACCCGTCCCCACTGCCCTCCCGCATGCGTGCGCGCGTGGGCGCATCTCCCCCGCGCGCGTGTGTGTCTGTGTGTGCGTGTGTGCGCGCGCGCGTGGGCGCATCTCCCCCGCGCGCGTGTGTGACTGTGTGTGCGTGTGTGCGCGCGCGCGCGCGCGCGCGCGCGCGCGCGCTTCCTTCCTAGTGCAAACAAAAAAATGAAAGTTTTTTTTTCTCGTTCATCATCATCACAAGGCAAACAACGACCCGACACCCGCGTCTCACTCTCCATTGCTCTCCCCTCTCCCCTCTCTCTCTCTCTTCACCGGTACCGTTTGTAGGCCGGGTCGTACATGCGGGCGGCCAGCGCGCCCCGCAGGTCGGCCGGCTTGGGCAGCTCAGTCGCACACCCAGACTCGTACTGGCGCCGGGCGGCCGCGGTCGCGACGTCCAGGGCGACCGCCCGCAGGGCCGGGAGCGGGGGGAAGATGCAGCCGGCGGCCAGGTCGGCGGGGGTGACGGAGCCGGCCAGCGCCTCCGCGGCGGCCAGGATGGCGTCATCCCTCAGCCGGGTGGACCGGGAGGCGACGGTGGCCAGGCCGATACCCGGGAAGAGGTAGGCCGTCTGGACTGACCCGGGCGACCGCGTGCTCCCGTCGGACAGGGCGAGCGGCCCGGACCCGGGCCGCCGCGCCCGGTCCGCGAAGACCGCCCGCCCGCCCGTCCAGGCGTAGGCATCCTCGGCGGAGACCTCGCCGAAGGGGGCGGACAGGGGCAGGATGACGGGGGCGGCGTGGGCGGCCGCCATGGCCTCCAGGACGGGCCTGCCAAAGCGGAGGGCGGCGGGGGGCGGCCCGCCGCCGGCCCCGCCGCCCGCCGTCCCCACGATGACGGACGGCTTGACGGCCGCCACCGCGGACGCCAGGTCGGGCGCGTGCGGGACGCCGTCGTGGGCGTACGGCAGGGCGTGGTCGGGCAGGCGCTCCGCGTCGGGGCGGGCCCGCGTGACCAGGCCGCCGCTGTCGGCGAGCCAGAGGCGGGACCGGGCGGCGACCTGGCCGGTCGCGCCGCCGCCGCCCTCGGACCGCGCGATGGCGGCCGCCACCATCTCCGCGATGTGCGTCCCCGCCGGCCCGTCCCCCACAAACAGCCAGGTGTGGTCGGCCAGGCCCTTCCCCGTCAGGGGCTGGGCGGCCAGGACGCCGGCCACGACCGTCGCGGCCGTGCCCTGGATGTCGTCCGACCAGACGGGCAGGCCCGCGGACCGGCAGGCCGAGACGGCCGCGTTCAGGTGGCGGTACCGCATGTTCTCAAAGTGGATGAACAGGGAGGGCCCAAACCGGGCGCGCGCGGCGGTGATGAGCTCGTCCAGGAGGGCCGCCACCTCCTCGCCTGACCCGCGCGGGCGGCGCGCGCCGACGTAGAAGGGCGAGGACAGGAGGTCCGGGTTGTCCGTCCCCGCGTCCAGGGCGATGGGCAGGCAGACGGCCGGGTCCACCCCGCCCAGCGCCGTGTAGAGCGCGGCCCGGGAGACGGGCACGCCGACGGCCTGGACGCCCAGGTCGCCGAGAGCGCCGACGCGGGCGCCGTCCGTGATGCACAGCACCTTGACCCGCCGCTCCGGCCAGTTCTTCAGGATCTGGAAGACCCGGCCCCGGTCGGCCAGGCCGACAAAGAGGGCGCGGGGCAGCGCCCGGAACATGAGGCCGTGCGCCGCGCAGGCGGCGGACAGGGTGGGCTCCCCCCACACGGGCAGCAGCTCCTCCGCGTGCTCGCCCAGGACCCGGTGGAAGAGGCGCTCATTGCGTTCCTGGAGGGCCGTGAGGTAGGTGAACCGGTCCAGGTCGGCGGCCTTTGAGCGGACGTTGACCATCGCACGGGCGGCCTGCGTGTGCTGGGGCAGGACGGCGGGGGGGAGCAGGCCGCGCAGGTAGAGGCGGTCCCGCTCCCCCTCCGAGAAGGCGAGGCCCTTGTTGTATCTGTGGTGAGAGTTTGTGTCGTGCGGGGGGGGGGGGGGAGGGGGCGTAGAAAAAAAAGGTCGGGTGAGGATGGATGTGGT